>WBZP01002888.1_pt1 | contig 19351 bp, 17 predicted proteins | sample 5204301 | NCBI WGS metagenome assembly WBZP01 (sample SAMN12412401, study PRJNA552823) | activated sludge metagenome | isolation source: activated sludge from nitrification reactor of wastewater treatment plant... | place: USA: Pennsylvania | collected 2017 | reverse complement strand
ACTATCAGAGGGAGAATATTCGAATCTGCCGTTACTCGCAGAGGTGTCTGGCTCCCTATCTGGGCCTCCAGGTGAAAGGCACCGCTGGTATCTACCGCCGAGAATGCCGCTACACTTCTCGTCTCGGTTTTTATCTCTCCATTTCCATGGACGCAATCTCCGGAAGATACCACTACATTACCCGCCAAACTTGAGGTTACCATTCCCGTAAGCATAATCAGAGCAATCGCTTTCATCCTTTTTCACACCTCAGTACTTGAAGATTGCCTGCTCAGCGCCAAACCTTCGACTACTCATGACGTTGTTGCCCAGGTCCGATGTAATTTCCCGCGCTCCGACAGATCTCGCAAACCATTGCTACTGGTGTTGACCGGTGGTCGTTGGCGCCGTAGCACTCGTAGCGGCTGGCGGGGGCGCTAAAGCGGGAGTTGGGAAACTGGGTGCGGGGGTCGATTCCCCTTCCTGGGCTCCCAAACCCACTACTTCAAACACATCTCCTGGAGCATCCTTGATTTTCTGCCCAAGCAATTCAGCTAGATTCTTCAGGTTGAGAGACATCTTTACATGGGCATCGCCACTCTCGTCCCAGCCGTAATCGACCACCTCGGCCATGAAGAGAGTTGCCATGACCTTGGTACGGATCACATCGGATTTCAACATGAAATTCTCGACTGAGGTCTCGCTCTCCAGGGTGAAACCGACCAGACGTTTCATCATCTGCTTATAGGCATCGATCTCCGCGGCGCGCATGGCTTTCAAGGGCCCGGCACTTTCCGGGGAGGAGGTGCCGAAGCCGATCCGGCGAAAGGTCTTGCCTTTAAAATCGATGACGGTGCCATCAATGTTGGTGATATTCGGAAGCGATACACGGGCAATCGCCCTGGCGATATCACGCTCTTTGTCATATTGGATCTCGTCGAAGCCCACACCGCTGATGGTAGCCGAGGTCTTGGACTCGGTTTTCGCGGTGAAATTCGCCGCCACCATATTCTCTACGGATTCGCTGGCTCGGAGCTTTAAACCGTAAATAGTCTCGACCAGATTACGTTCAGCAACCACCTTCGCGGCGCTGATACTCATAATCCGCTTGTTACTTCCAGCTTCAGCGCCCGAAACCACCAGCCCCAGGAGAACCGGCACCAAGAGTATCTTCAAAATAGGAAACCTCATCGTCTTTGCCTCACTGCTGCATCATCAACAAACTCGAATCCAAAATGCCGGGTGTGACATCTTTCGGCTTTTCGGTCACCTTGCTCTCGAGGATCTCGATCCGGTAGGTATCATCCGCTTGCGGATAGACCTTGGCCTTCAACTGGACCTTCCCTTCACTGGGGAGATTCGGCACCTGCCGCACGGCCTGCTCATTCAACTTCAGCAACTCCTCACCCGACTGCTCGATCATGCGTTTGTTATCGGCGGAGGCACAGGTGGTCATGGCCACAATCACCAAGTATCCGGACCTCGCCAACCGCCGATTCGTCTGGTTCACTTACCAGTCACCCTCTTTCAACATCCGACCTACGGCTCCCCCCGCGCTTCCAGGCACCGGAGCGCTTGTGGTAGTGCTGGTCTTCTGGGTCTTGGGGGCTGTTGTCGAGGCACTTTGATCCGCTACATCCGCTTTCGCTGGAGTTTGAGGCGGCGGTGGAGCCGATGCCGCCTTCTTCTCTGGAGCGGGTGCTGGGGCCGGAGCTGGTCTTGAGGGAGCCTGCTGAGCGGCTTGAGGCGCTGGTGCTGCCGCCTTCGCTGGGGCCGGGGCCTGCTGAGCGGCTTGAGGCGCTTGCGGACTTCTTGCGCTCGTCGGAGCCTCTGCCGCCACGGCGCTATCGGCTTTACCCGTAATTCGCGCCAATTGCTGGCGACGCCCAAGGGCCGCATGGTCATAGGGCATGTCCACATACAGCTTGGTGAAAGTATCCATATCTATGGTTCCGGGGCCCGGCGTGAAGGATGGATTGACCTTCTTCAAAGCATCCACTGTCTTGCCGTCCATGGTTCCATCCATGGCCGTGGGATAACCCCAGATATATAACCACTGCTGGGCCACCTTCAGCCGCTGGAGATCATCCACCGCGTAATAAGCCTTTTGAATCGCTTCCAATACGACCGGATCCGGTGCCGAATCCTCACCAAGCAAACGCCAATAGGGCAGCTTGAGATATTTGCCGATCATCTGGATCATGCTCGCTTCGACAAGCAAGCGTACTGCCGCATGCCGACCCTGCACCTTCTTGATCGATCCTTTGGTGCCGAAAGTCGGTCCGAACAGGGTGATCCCAAACTCGGCCTCGGCCTGGGCCTTATGAACCTGCATACTGTTGACTGTATTCATACGCGGAATCCCAGACATGGTCTGGAAATCCAGCATATTGAAATCCAAGGTGATACGAGCGAGGCCGTATTTATCGGATTCGCCATATTCGATACCGGCCGTCTGCCCCAACCAACCCCCAGCGATCTGCTTTGGAGATGTCACTGAAAGGCCGAAATCGGTATTCTTTCCCCGGGTTTCGATACCACGATCGAACTCGGTGATCCCACCTGTAATCACGACGTCAGGGATAACTTTATTGGCGAAAGTCGAATAGCCAAGGGCTTGCAGGTTGCTGATAGACACCGGTTCAAAAGGAACATACTGCACACGACCACCAATGGTGTTCAGCGTGCTTTTCTGCATCTCGGTAATATCACTGGGGATCTCGCCTCCGGTCGCCGACGAGCTTCCAGTGTTGTCGCCGACGGGATTCGCCATGACTCTCATCAGCGGCCTGTCATATACTTCACTCATTCGCCCCAGCTCACCCAGGGTCTTGGTGTAATTTGTCGTCTTCACCTCCGGTACGGTTTCCGGAAGCTGAACATCTACTTTCTGAGGGTCTGTTTGACACCCGCTCACGAGCACCGTAGCAACCAGAACCGCCCGAATTATTGGTTCTGTATGCCCCCATAGCTTGTACTTCCCCTCATAATACATGCGACGAACCTCCACATACCCAAGAAATGAACACTAACATAAATACACAAATACAAAAAACACCCATAAATTTTATGTATAGAGATCAACCTCTCCCTATCTATTATCTAATACAATACCCCGCGCCCATCATCTCCATTCGCATTCCTAGCACCAATCCATAAAACACCGGGTTACTCTTTCCCACTACAAGGCCACCTGCGAAATAATATTGAATCCCTAACGACATATCACGGTCTGCGACTGTTTGCCTCCCGGCCCAACATCATTAACATTAACAATCGACCTCACATCGCTTCCCGGTAAAACAGTAACACCACCTTGATTAGCTACGCACCCTTTATTACCTATAATCGTTTGACCGGACTGAGCCGTTTGACCGGACTGAGCCTTGGCTCTGGCGTTCATCTTGATGAATTTTACATTCAAATCAGGATCGCCGAGTTCGTCCCATTTTTTATGCGCGTCATCCTTGTACTCCGAAATACCATCCTTCAAATCCGGGCTTACCTCGCCGCTGTTAACACCAACGGACACACCGCAGGCCGCCATGACAAAGGCGCTAAAATAATATCTTGCGTTTTTCACAGCCTTTTCCTCGACATCCAACTGCATACAAAGCCTTTCGCGGCCTCTGCCAAGCAGAGGCCGCGCGTCGATCTTATTTGATCACCACCGAACCCATATTAGCCTCGGCCTTCTCGCCGATCGCCAGGTTGGCGGACTGGTTGACATTGCTCAGGTTGGTGATCTTGCTCTTCTCGACCTTGCTGTCCTGGATCTTCACCGTGCCCATGTTGGCCTCGGCACCCTTGCCGATCGCCAAGTTGGCGGACTGGTTGACATTGCTCAGGTTGGTGATGGTGGAATCCTTCACTTCAGAACCAGCGAAAGCCGCCGAAGCCAGAACCAAACCGCACATCGCTACTGCAAAACGCTTCATATATCGACTCTCCTCATCTTGCTAATAAAACCCGCTTGAGAATCTCAAGCCAAGGTGCCATTGGTTTCGGTTTCGTCACGGGGTCTCCCCCGAATCCGACCGCTCGAGAAAGGAACCACCACAGCATTGGATCTGTGCCCCCTCGTATCCTGGGCTTGGTCCCCGTCTCCTCTTCGACACCCCAACCCTTCTCCACACGGCTAGCCGTGCTGATTTCAGTATAGATGTCTCTGAGTCGCCCCGCCACGTTTTCCCAGTCCCAGGTGGCTGAAACCAAGCTATTGATCCTTCTCTCGTATTAACTATCCGTCAGGCACGAAACGCCCACCATGGAAATATTCACCAATTCTCTGCCAATTTTTTCCTTGCCTTTCGACCGACTCCTTCTCCCATTTTGCGTCCAGGAAAAATCTTCCCGACTTGGCACGAACGACCTGTCTTGAGGTTGCTGCCCACTAAGAATAACCGGTTCTACAACCACCCACACGTCTTGAGAGGAACTTTTCCGGACTCTCTCCGGTCGAACGGCCCATGTTTTATCACGCAACCCCGAGTCGACCCACCACGAGTGCAACAATGATAACCGCCCAAAGAATCTCTCGTCGTTACGGCGATTCTCTAGCTGTTCGGGAGCTGTCCTTCTCCATCGGTCAAGGGGAAATCGTCGGTTTGCTCGGCCACAACGGTGCCGGGAAAACCACCATCATGAAAATGCTCACCGGCTATCTCGAACCCAGCTCGGGAAGCATTCAATTCGATGGCCTGGATCTGGTCAAACATCGCCGGAAATGCCAGCGCCAGATCGGGTTCCTTCCGGAAAATTGTCCTCTGTACACCGAGATGCGGGTCATCGATTTCCTGGCCTATCAGGCTGGCCTGCATGGGGTGACGTCGGAGCGGATGGAATCGGCGTTACGGCGCGCCTTGCAACGAACCGAATTGACGCACAAGGCCGAGCAACCCATCGCCACCTTGTCCCGGGGCTATCGCCAGCGCGTCGGAGTGGCTCAAGCCTTGTTGCACGATCCCCAGGTGCTGGTGCTCGACGAGCCGACCAACGGCCTGGACCCAGCCCAGATTCAGCATATGCGGGCGTTGGTACGAGACCTCGCCCGACAGGCCACGGTGATCCTCTCCACCCATATCCTCCAGGAAGTACAGGCCGTCTGCGATCGGGTACTCATTCTCCGCAATGGGGAACTGGCGCTGGATTCGCGCCTGAGCGATCTTCAGACCTCCCACAGGTTGATCGCCGAACTCGATGCCCCGCCCGAGACGGCCCTCGGCACCCTGAGCCGGATTGACGGTATCCTCGAGGTGGAACATCGCTCCAGTCGAGAGGGTCGGCACCTGTTCGCTCTCGACACCGAACCCGCCTTGGGGGATCCCACGACCCTGGCCCCGGAGGTATCGCGCCAAGTGCTCGCCCAAGGCTGGGCCTTGTACGGGCTACGCACGGAAATCAGAGATTTGGAAACCATCGTCGGCGAGATCAACGCCGTCGTACCTCAGAAGGAGCTTTCCCATGGGTGAGATGCTGCAAGTCGCCCGCAAAGAACTGAACGGCTTTTTTGCCTCGCCGGTGGCCTACATCTTCCTCGGCGCCTTTCTTGCCGTCAGCCTATTCGTGTTTTTCTGGGTAGAAACCTTTTTTGCCCGCAACATCGCCGACATGCGGCCTTTGTTCGAGTGGATGCCGATTCTCCTCATCTTTCTCGTCGCCACCTTGACCATGAGGATGTGGAGTGAAGAACGGCGGGCCGGGACCATCGAAATTCTCCTCACCCTCCCCGTCGCGCCCATCAAACTCGTTCTTGGCAAGTTTCTCGCCTGCCTAGCGCTAGTGGCGATCGCCCTCGCCCTCACCTTCCCCATCCCTCTGATCGTATCCTGGTTGGGTCCCCTGGATTGGGGACCGGTGTGGGGTGCCTACCTCGCCAGCCTCTTCCTGGCCGCCGCCTACATCGCCATCGGTCTCTTCGTCAGCGCCAGGACCGACAATCAGATCGTCAGTCTGATCGGCACCCTGATGCTCGGTACCCTGCTCTACCTCCTAGGCGCCGAGACCTTGACCAATCTGGTCGGCCATCGGGCCTCGGAATACCTGCATCTGCTCGGCACGGGCTCCAGATTCCAGTCCATCACCCGGGGGGTAATAGATGCGCGGGACCTCTACTACTATCTCAGCCTTGTCGGTGTCTTCCTCGCCCTCAACATCTATATCCTGGAGCGGCTGCGCTGGGAAGGCAGCGGCGAGCCGAAACCCCATCATCGCCTCTGGGGCTGGGTCACTCTGCTCGCTGCGGCCAACCTGCTGGCCGCCAATCTCTGGCTGCAACAACTGGGTTGGGTACGGGCCGACATCACCCAGGGCCGCATCTATTCCATCTCCGAGACCACGGTGGACTATCTGTCGCGACTCCAGGAGCCCCTTCTCATCCGTGGTTATTTCAGTGCCCATACCCATCCCCTGCTGGCTCCCCTGGTGCCCCAATTGCGCGACCTGATGCGGGAATACGAGATTGCCGGCAAGGGGCGTATTCGCGTCGAGATCATCGATCCCCACGATAATCCGGAACTGGAGCGGGAGGCCGGGGAAAAGTACGGCATCCGCCCGGTCGCCTTCCAGACCATGAGTAAATATCAAGCCGGGGTGGTGAATTCCTATTTCGACATCCTCATCGCCTATGGCGGCGAGCACGAGGTGTTGGGATACCGGGATCTCATCGACGTCAAGCTGACCGGCGACACCAACCTGGATGTGCGGCTCCGCAACCCGGAATACGACATCACTCGCAGCATCAAAAAGGTGCTCTACGGCTATCAGGGCGGCGGCAATATCTTCGCCGGCATCCAACAGCCGGTCACCCTCAAGGCGTTCATCTCCGCCGCCTCCGTATTACCCGAACCCCTGGTGAAACTCCAGGAGGAGTTGGTCGAGGTGGCCAAAGAACTGCGTCAACAGGCCAAGGGCAAGTTCGAGTTCAGTATCCTCGACCCCATGGCGGGAGATGGCCGCCTGGCCAAGGAGATCGCCGAACAATACGGTTTCCAGCCCATGGCCTTGAGCCTGCTGGACCCCAACACCTTCTATTTCTATCTGCTGCTGGAAAGTCGCAACCAGGTCGTACCCCTGACCCTGCCGGAATCCCTGGACAAGGCCGGACTCCAGCGCAGTCTCAATACCGGCCTCAAGCGCTTCGCCAGCGGGCTGTTGCGATCGGTGGCGCTCAGCACCCCGGCTCCCGCCAATCCCTATGGCCTCGGCGGTGAACGCTTCAGCCTATTGGAAGAGCGACTGCGACAAAACGCCGGTCTGCAACAGACCGACCTCAAATCGGGACAGGTTCCCGAACAAGCGGATCTCTTGCTGGTGGTCGACCCGGAACGACTGGACAACAAGCAACTCTATGCCATCGACCAGTTTCTGATGCAGGGCGGCACCCTGGTGTTGGCCAGCTCCCCCTTCAATATCGATCTCGGCGCCAAGGCGATCAACGCCCGGAAGCGGCCTTCCGGGCTCGAAGACTGGTTGGCGCATCATGGCATTCGTATTGAAGACAAGTTGGTGTTGGACCCCGAGAACACCCCCTTCCCTATCCCGGTGCAGCGTCGCCTCGGCGGCTTCGTGGTCCAGGAGGTGGTGAGCCTTCCCTACCCCTTCTTCCCCGACATCCGGGGACGGGGAATCGACCAGAGTTCCGGCGTCATGCTCGGCTTGGATCAGATCACCCTGAACTGGCCCTCGCCGATCCAGATCGACGACAAGGCGAACGCTCAACGCCACGTCTATCGCCTGCTGCAAAGTTCGGAACGCTCCTGGACCAGTGATTCCACGGAGATCCAGCCCGATTTCGGAAAATACGGCCAGCTCGGCTTCCCGGAAGGGAAGGAACATTCGCCCCAGCTCCTCGCCGCCGTGGTCGAGGGTCGCTTCGAGTCCTATTTCAAAGGCAAAGCCTCACCCCTCCTGAGCGAAAACAAAGCCGAAGAGGCGGATGAAGAGGAGCCGACACTGGAAAAATCTCCGGAGAAGAAAGGGATCATCAAAGGCACCATCGATCATTCCCCCGACTCGGCCCGCATCATTCTCATCGCCTCCGGCAGCTTCCTCGGGGACTCGGCCCTGGATCTCGCCCTGGAGGCGACGCGCAGCCGCTACATCGCCCCCTTGCAGTTGGTGGAGAACCTCATCGACTGGTCCTTGGAGGATCGTGGCTTGCTCGCCATCCGCGGTCGCAGTCACTTTTCGCGGCTGCTCTATCCGCTGGAACGGGGAGAACAGATGTTCTGGGAATATTTCAACTATGGGCTCGCCCTCGGCGGGCTCGCCCTGGTGTATATGCTGCATCGCCGACTCCGGCAACGCCGTCGGAGTCGCTTTGAGGCCATCACTCGTTTGGCGGGAGATAACCCATGAAACGGACCCTCTCTGTCCTTGGCTTTCTGCTGGCCGTCCAAATCCTGTTTGCCCTCGGCCTCGCCTGGACCGGGCGTGGTTATGGGAGCGCCAGCCCCGAAACCCCTCTGATCGCTTTCGATCCCGGTCAGGTAGACCGCATCGAGATCGCCCAACCCCAACAGAAAGATGTTGTTTTGCTGAAACGGGGCCAGGACTGGTATCTCCCCGACTTGCAGGACTTTCCCGTCGCCGGACCCAATGTCGAGCTGTTGCTGGAGCAACTCCATCGGCTGAAAAAACGCCTGCCGATCACCACCTCCGCCGCCGCGATCGAGCGCTTCCAGGTCCATACCGACAAATTCGAGCGGCGGATTCGGCTCCTGGCCGGCGATCGCGAACTCGGCACCCTGTTTCTCGGCAATTCGCCCGGCTTTCGGCGCCTGCACGCCAGGGCGGCTGGCGATGAAGCGGTGTTCGAGATCGAATTCAATACCCGCGACGCCAGCACCAACGCCAACGACTGGATCAATAAAGATCTGCTGCGCCAAGAGCCGACCAAGATCCAGGGGATGCAGATCAAGGACCTGCGACTCGAACTGCGGGATGGCGCCTGGACCCTGCACCAGACCGACACCAAACTCGACCAGGAAAAGGTGCGCGCCACGGTGAAAAAACTGGCGGAGCTGAGATATCTCGGCGTCCTAGGCACCGAGGAAAAAGCCGAATACGGTCTGCAACCACCAGTATTGGCCGCTTCCCTCAGCCTCGCCGAGGGGAAAAGCCTCGACTATCGTTTTGGCAAGCCGGCCCAGGGCGACAAGGCCGTGCTCAAAACCTCGACACAACCCTATTACTTCGAGATCGCCAACTACAGCCTGGAAGACCTCAGCAAAATTCGTCTGCAAGACTTGGTGGCAACGGTAACCCCGACCCCCGGCAGCGGAACCACGGCTCCCGCGGCGGGCGGGGATTCGGAGCCTCCAGCTCGGTCCGCCGAACCGGTGCAGCAGAACGAGGCCAAGTAATATCAATTCCTTGAGGTTGTCCCTAATCGGCGGGGGAAGGGGGACCTGAACCCGCCTGAGCCGGTGGAATAACAGAAGGCCTTGAGCGAGCGCCGGTAAGCCGCTCACTCCCGGGCATGAGTTCAGTGGCTCGGGTTTTCGTTCTCTTATTGAGAACAATGTCTTTGAATATTGGCCTATTGTTCTCTGAATAAGAACAGAAACCAGCCATTCCCGGTCGATGCCCGGAACAACCGAGCGCTGATATCCATTCCTGTCGGGCTTTCCTCGCCTTGTCGGATTGGGGGTCGGTCCCCGCCCCGGAGCGCTCGGAAGCCAGCGTTTCCCTTCGCCGTTCCAGTAGCCGTCAAGCTCATCTCAAGGAGTGTCCGCTACGACCGACCTACCTCGGCCTCGTGCCAGGATTGCTGCAACAAGGGAAAGACTTCATCCGCCGGTAAGGGATGGCTGTAGTAATAGCCTTGCAGCCGGTCGCAACCCAGACCGATCAGAGTCCCCGCCTGAGCGGGAGTCTCCACGCCCTCCGCCGTGACCTGGAAGCCCAGGCTCTTCGCCAGGGCAACGATGGCCTCGACGATGGCCAGGTTTTCCTTGTCTTCGGGCAGATCCCTGACAAAGCTGCGATCCACCTTGAGGCTGTTCAGCGGCAGACGTTTGAGATAGCTCATGGAAGAGAAGCCGGTACCGAAATCGTCCAAGGCGATCTGTACCCCGACCCGACGCAGGGTCCTGATGGTCTCCAGGGTAATGGCGCTGTGTTCCATCAGGGCGCCTTCGGTGATCTCCAGCTCGAGATACCTGGGTGGCAGGCCCGTGTCTCTGAGGGCGGACATGACCATGTCGAACAGACTCGGGTCCTTCAATTGCAGGGGCGAGAGATTCACCGCGACGCGCACCGCCTTCCCGTTCGCTCGCCAAGCCGCCCCATCCTGACAGGCGGTGCGCAGCACCCAGGCGCCGATGGGGACGATGAGGCCGTTTTCCTCGGCCAGGGGGATGAATTCGAGCGGGGGGATCAGGCCCTGTTGAGGATGACGCCAGCGGATCAGCGCCTCCACCGAACGGAGGCACCCGGACGCCAAGTCCAGTTGGGGCTGGTAACAGAGGTAGAACTCATGGCGTTCCATGGCGAGGCGCAGATTGTTCTCCAGATTGAGCCGCAGCACCGCCCGGGTGGTCAGGGAGGCGCTATAGAACTGACAGTTATCGCGACCCTGATCCTTGGCATGGTACATGGCCGTGTCGGCGTGTTTGAGCAGGGTGACGGCATCCCGGCCGTCATCGGGGGCGATGGCGATGCCGATGCTGACGGTCAACATGACCTCTCGCTCTTCCAACACGAAGGGGCGATGCATCAGGTCACGGATGCGATGGGCCACCAGCATGGCCTCCTCCGCTTGGCTCAGGTCGGTGAGCAACAGGGTGAATTCATCCCCCCCCAGCCGGGCCAGGTTGGAGACGGTCGAGGGTTCCTCCCCCGATGGACGCGACACCATGTCGGACATCCGGATCCCCGTTCGCAGGCGATCCGCGACCCATTGCAAAACCAGATCCCCGACACCGTGGCCGAGGCTGTCGTTGATGGATTTGAAACCGTCCATGTCGAGAAACAACACCGCCAGACGGCTTCCCTGCTGCTGAGTGCGTTGAATCTCCCGGGTCAGGCGATCGAGAAAGGATTGGCGGTTCGGCAACCCGGTCAGGCTGTCGAAAAAGGCGAGTTTGCGGATGCGCTGTTCCGCCTCCTTGCGTTCGGTGACATCCCGCACCAGGCACAGGGCCTCCCGCTCGTCGATGGCGACGATGCGGCCCTCGTAGTGATGTTCTTCCCCGGCCTTATCCAGCAGACTGTAGTCCAGGCTTTGGGCCGCGCCGCTTTCCGCGGCCCGGCGGGCGGCCATGAGGAATTCCAGGGTGATCGTGGCCGGGTAGCTGGCGGCAATGGAGCGCCCCACCCGCGGCACCTGAGGTCCCTTGATCCCGGCCCCACCGTTATCCAGTACCAGACCGGCGGCATCCAGGCGAAACAGTGTGTCGGGAATGGCGGCAAGGATGGCGGCGTTGCGGGCATTCGCGGCGTTCAGCGCCTGTAGGGTGGTGGCGGCACGTAGCAAATACCTGACCCGATGCCCGATGAGGTTCCAATTGATGGGTTTGGCCAGAAAATCCGTAGCCCCGACCTCATAAGCGCGTTGGATGGAAGCGACGTCATCCATGCCGGTCACCATGAGAATGGGAAGTTCTTCCCCCACCATCCGGCGCAGACTGAGACAGAGATCGAAACCGCTCATGCCCGGCATGTCCACGTCCAATAAGACCATGTCGCAGGCGCAGTGACGAAAGTGGGCCAGGGCGGCCTCGCCGTCGGCGGCCTCGAATACCTGGTATCCCATACCCTCGAGGGCCGCACGCATCAGCATCAAATAGGTCGGATCGTCATCGACCACCAGGATACGAGTCGTCCCGCTCATCCTTCCTCCCGCAGAAACACCTCCCGGCTAGAGATGGCCGGGAGAGAGATGAGTCTCGTCCAGATCGCGAGCCATCGACCATCGGCGTCCAGACCCTCCGCTCTCTTCGGACACCTGGGCAACCCATCCCCTGGAGCTTCATTGATAGACCTTGGCCGCTAATCTGAGCCACATGGAAATGAGGAAGTTTCTCATGCCCGTGAGGCTTGTCGAGTATTTTTCAATGCTGTCGGACTTCCAGCTTGAGCGCCGACGGCTCTCGGGGCTGGAAGATATCCTGTTGAAGGCGGTGTTTGGTAGCAAATCTAGTGCGGTAGCCCTGACGCATTGCTTTTCCCATTCGTTTCTTGGTGAAATATTCAGGATATCAGCCTCTGGCGATGAACCCCCAACCCTCTCCTTTCTCCTTCTGGAGCGGCCTACGGAGGTGGGACGACGGTCGTTCTCAGAGTTGGAGTTGAATGCGGGTAGCGCCTTAGCGACGCCATCCGATCCAATCGACCCTGACCACCAGTCTCCCTGATGGAGACTCAGGGAGACAATCCATGAATACACGGCTTTCCGCCCTGGCCCTGTCCATGGCCCTCGTTGTGTCGCCGGCCTGGGCTTATGACCTGAACGAAAACCTCTCCATTAACCTCACCCTGGCGGCGACCGGGCAGTGCCAGAGCCTGACGAACGGGGACGCTCCGGATTCCTGCCGCGGTGGCCTGCCCTTGCAGCTCGAAGGCCTTTACCGCCCGGCCAAGGAGCACGAACTCGGTTTGAAGCTCGGTTTCGCTGCCGGCAATGGCCTGAATACAATTTCGCCTTTTGTACTGCTCCCTTGGGCGGCGGCTCTCGAGGACGACGTCAAACACATCAACGGACGTCACCGCAATTACCTGCTCTCCGCCTGGTATCGTTATGAAGCCCAGCTCACCGCAGATCAGAAGCTGGCTGGCACCCTGGGAATCCTGGATTCCACCGTTTACCTGGACACCAATGAGTATGCCAACGACGAATACACCCAGTTCATGAACGAGGTGTTCGTCAACTCGGGGATCTACGGCCTGCCCTCCTATGACGGCGGGGCGGCGGCCCAATGGGAACTCGGCGACTGGTCCCTCGCGGCGGTCGGCATGAACGTTGGTGAGAACGACGACGGCAACAGCTATAACTTCTACGGCGCTCAATTGGGCTACAAACAGGAGAGCGGGTTTGGCCCAGGTCACTACCGCCTGATCCTCTCCGGAACCAATGATCGTTTTCTCGATCCGTCCGGCATCAACAAGAACAAGCGCTTCGCCGGCGGGTTGTCCTTCGATCAAGCCTTTGGCGATGTGATCGGCGGCTTTCTGCGGTTCTCCTGGCAAAACGAGGACCCTTTGGTCGATTACAAATCGCTCTACTCCGGCGGCCTCAATTTCAAGGGCTCGGGTTGGGGCCGCGAGGCCGACAACATCGGCATTGGTTACGCCTACCTTCCCGGCGGCAACAGCAACATCGATCACACCCAGGCCTTCGAGACCTATTACCGGTTTGGCGTATCGGATCAGGTCTCGCTTACGTTCGACCTGCAATGGATGCAGGATCGCTATCGCAACCAGGTGGATGTCCAGGATCCGGAAGGTTGGATCTCCGGTCTGCGTTTCACCGCCATGTTTTGACGGAATAAGCCTCATCCATGACCATCAACGCCGGACAAATCGTTCGTTGGAACGATGACAAGGGCTTTGGGTTCATCCGACCGGATTCGGGGAGTGTCGATATCTTTCTTCACATCACGGCCTTGCCGCCTGGTCAACAACCGAGAATCGGGGCACGGGTTCTCTATAGTGCCGGCGATGACCCCCAGGGTCGTGGACCTCGTGCCCTGAAGGCCGTTATCGAAGCGGCCGAGACCAATGGCGCTGGGACACCTCCTGCCCGAACCATGGAGAACCGGGTTCTGAGGAACCAGCAAGCCAGCCGTCAAACCGGGAAGATTCAGACCGGTTCGCCCGCGCACCCCAGACCGAGAAATACGGAGTTGCGCCAGCTCCCCTTGAATGGCCTAACCTTGCTGGTCGCCTGTTGCGCCCTGTTCTGTCTCGCCGGAGCGGTGAGTATGTTTCGGATCAGTCCAATCCCTCTCCTGGCCTATCCAGCCGCGAGTCTGATCCTCTTCCTCCTCTACGCCCGTGACAAGTACAGCGCGATCCATGGGAATTGGCGGGTTCCCGAATCCACGCTGCATCTGATCGAGGCGATGGGTGGCTGGCCGGGAGCCTATGTCGCGCAGCAGATGATGCGCCACAAAACGATCAAGTCCAGTTATCAAGTGGTCTTCTGGCTCATTGTGGCTGTTCATGTCACCTTCTGGGTTGCCTGGCTATTCGATCCCGGATCCTGGCACAGGACTCTGAACGGAGTCTTCGGCACCCTTGGCCGGCCTTTCTGAGGCCGGAATACCCCTTGTTTCGTCCTTTCGAGGCCCCCATCATCCCGTCCCTGAAGGGTATGACTCCCGCGATCCAGGTTGCAGCCCCCCCGCAAATGACCCAAAGTTCCACCACTATGACTCATACCCCTACAATCAGCGCCTTCTCCAGGACCGTCTTGGGCGGTTCGGATATTTCCCACAGGTCAGCCTGATAAGGAACCCATCATCATGAAGCCGCCACCCGCCTTGACCGAAAGCCAGCTTCTCGCCATGCCTGAAACTGAGTATATGAACGATGCGCAACTCGAGTTTTTCAAACATCGGTTGTTGCAGTGGCGTCAGGAACTGCTCCAGAACGCCGCCACCACGGGCGTCCATCTCAAGGAAGTGGAACTCTCCGCGGATCCCAATGACCGGGCGACCACGGAGGAAGAGCACATGTTCGAGCTCAGGATGCGGGACCGGGAGCGCAAACTGCTCTCGAAGGTCAACGCCGCCTTGGCGCGTGTCGACGACGGCAGTTACGGCTTTTGCGAAGACACCGGAGAGCCCATCGGCCTCGCCCGTTTGCTCGCACGACCAACGGCCACGCTCTGCGTGGAGGCCCAGGAGAGACGGGAATACCTGCAACGCCTGCACGCGGATTGAAAATCCCTTTCCCTAGGGATGGAGCTGAGCCGGGCCTTCCCCCGGCTCCGCTCCCCTTCATGCGGCGGCGTCTTTATTTCTGCCGGCAATGATAGATCTGATCCCACCAGCCACAACCGGCCTTGTCGGGAGCCGGGGCATCGAAAGGAAACCAGGTCGGTCCGCAAAAGCGGTACGCGCAGACTTGGTCCAGAATCTTGCATTGGGCCTTCAGTATCCGTTGACAGACCCTCTTCCCCCGCTGCCAGGAGCAGACCTCTTCTTCGGGAGGATCGCAATACTTGGCCATGAGGAGGTCGCAACCTCGCGGCCGCTTACCCTCCAGGCTTTCCTGGGCGAGCGTCTGATGCCACTCGTCCGGGTAGCCGGTATCCAGGACGAGGCTCAGCCGACAGGTCATCGCATCGAGGCTGTCGTTGGGACAGCAACAGACCCGATTATCCCCGGGTTGATTATCACCTACGCAGCAGCAATCGTCGGTCGGCTCCGGAGGCGGACAATCGCCATTGGTGCAATCGGGTGGCGGCGGGGGACAATCGCCATTGGTGCAATCTGGTGGCGGCGGGGGACAATCGCCGTTGGTGCAATCGGGCGGTGTCTGCGCCGCTGCCGGGTTGATCCCCAGCCCCCCATCCCTTCCGCCGCCCAGCAGGAAAAGGGCGGCGCCGATCAGCAAAACACCCCATAACCCTTTCATTTACCTACTCCTTCGAGGCCTTGACTCGACTGGCGAAAGCATTTTCTACCTTGAATTTAGTCTGTGATTACTGGAAAGGACAGGGGGAAAACCTTCGCGGATTGCTCCAGATCAAGCTGACTTTCAAAAGGTTATCCCCTTTCTGAATACATTCGATGCGTCCAAGCGGAGGAGCGCGGGCACCGTCCTTGAATTCACCGCGAAGAGCAGGACCTAACAGGGAAGGGTCAGAGCGCTCAGAGGCTCCGGGCATCGATGGAAAATGCTCCATTTTTGTTCTTATCAAGAGAACAATACCAAAATACATGCCTGATCTGTTCTCCATAGGAGAACACGAAACCGGTTCAAAGCGCCCGTGCCCGGAGCGCCTACAGAGGTAGGGGCCAGCCGAGATGGCTCCCCTGTCTCTCGCGGTCGAGGGCATGGTCTTTCTGAACCCAGCGTCGGGTTCCCAATGACAGAACGGATGAGGGCGCCAACCCCCCGCCACCGATGCGGGGAAAAGCAAAGGAACTGGTATGACATCCCTTCGTTTTCCCCTGGCTGGTGTTTGGGCTGGGGGACGAAGAGGCCGCCGCGCCGGTTTATATTCAGGTCCGACCTGACCTCGGCGGGCAGCCTGAGCGGCTTATGGAAGATGGATGGCCGTTAGTCCGGGATGGTCTTGGACTCATGGACCTCTTGTTCGAGGATCTCGATGCTTTTGAGCAAACTCTCGGACACATCGATCAACTCTTCCATCAGTTTTTTGGCATTGTCCTGCCGACGTTGTTCGAGTTTGGCCTTGGTGGAAAGGAAGCGTTGCAGCCAGGTTTCCCCCTCGCCGCTGTAGATGGAATAGATGCGGGCATAGATCGCATGCAACATCTCATGCGGGGATTCGATGGCGCGAAAGCTGTCCAGATCGCCGAGGCTGCTATTCCCATCCCCGTAATACCATTTGCCGAAATCGCAGTCGGTATGGCGTTTGGGAACCTTGTCATCGGTGACCGGGACGCCGGCTATCAAGGCCTGGGCGAAACTGCGCCATTTGATGTGGGCGGATTTGGCGCGGCGAATCGCATTCAGTGCTTCGGTTTTATTCATCTTTTTTTCCCACCCTTGAAGGTATTCTGGTTGTTTTACTCTTTCTCGGTGACACATCCATGATCGCAGGGACCCAATAAGGAGCCGCGTTCTTCTTCCAGAAAAGGCACGGGCTCCTGATCAAGCTGAGGGACGCTTGGCGGGGCCGGCTGCATGACAGGGAGGCAAGCGTCCACTCCCTGGGCTTTCGGTTGTTCCTCGTCTGGCCCCCGAACGAATCCGCTAGTAACACAGAAATAACACGGCCTGCCAGAATTTCAACAGGCAAGGACGCCTGAAGCTGGTTCTCCCCTTTATTTCGGGCCACGGGGGACCGGGCGCCTGGATGGTGGCCGAGCCTGTATCACCAAGGGTGCAAGAGGCGGATGTTCCGACTGATCACCTGGTCTGCGATGATACGAAGCCTTCCCAGCGGGCAATGAAGAGCGGATGCCTGGGCCCGGCTGTTTTTTTGGTCTTTGTCTTTTCAGAGCGAGCAACAATCATGCAAGAAACCAAGCTAGGCTTCATCGGACTCGGCATCATGGGTCGCCCCATGGCCCTCAATCTGCTCAGGGCCGGTTACCCCCTGTGGGTCTATGGGCGCCGCGCCACGAGTATGGATCCGCTGATCCAGGCCGGTGCCCAGGGTTGCGTCTCGCCGCAAGAGGTCGCCGGGCAGGCGGACATCGTCTTCACCATGGTGTCGGCCACCTCGGATGTCGAAGCGGTGGTACTCGGCGAACAGGGGGTCATCCTGGGGGCCAGACCGGGTTCCATCCTGGTCGACATGAGCACCATCTCCCCTTCCGCCACCCGCCGCCTGGCTCAAAGGCTGGCCGAACGGGACATCGCCATGCTGGATGCCCCGGTATCCGGCGGCGAACAGGGGGCCATAGCCGGGACGCTGTCGATTATGGTTGGAGGCCAGGCGGAGACCCTCGCCCGGGTGCGGCCCCTGTTGGAATTGTTGGGAAAATCCATCATCCATGTGGGCGATCATGGGGCCGGTCAGGTGGCCAAGGCCTGTAACCAGGTGGTCGTGGCCCAGACCATGGCGGCGGTCGGCGAGGCTCTGATCCTGGCACGCGCCTCCAGCGTCGACCCGGCCCGGGTGCGGGAGGCCCTGCTCGGTGGCTATGCCTCCAGCCGGGTGCTCGAAACCCACGGCCAACGCATGTTGCAGGAAGATTACCAACCCGGCTTCAAGGCCCGGCTCCATCGCAAGGACATGGGGATTGCCATGGACACCGCCGCCGAACTGGGCCTCGCCCTCCCTGGCGCCGCCCTGGTGGGACAATATCTCAATGCCTTGGTGGGGGCCGGAAAGGGTGAGCTGGATTCCTCGGCGATCTATTGGTTGCAGAACCGGCTCGCCAACCTGCCTGAGGATAGCGAGGATCTGCTCGGGAAAGAGAGCATCGAAGGCTGTTAACCCCCGCCCCCGGGTCCGGCCCCGGGGGTCGAACGCCATCAGGGCGTGGGTGACTTGGGGAGCCGCTCCAGGATTTCCTGAAGTTTGGTCTCGATGCGGTCGAGTCGATCCATGAAGTCGAGATGCCGTTCCAACATCATCATCAGGGGATCGGCCATCATCGACGACCAGGGTCCCCATCTTGGCGTCCCTCCCGGACCAGGCCCGGCCAATCCTCCTGGTCCCCATCCGGAGCCGGCAGGGTTATAGCTGCCGCTGCCGCCGCGGTCAGGACCCGGCATAAGGGACGGCTCGTTCGCCCCCATGGGGAAGGGCGGGTTTCCCGAAAGTTCGGGATAGGAACGGGGACCGCTTCCGGCACCGCCAAACTCCGTTCCCGGGGCGCTTGAGGCGGGGAGTCCTCCCGGGAAGGCACCTGTCCCCCAGGGAGAACCGAAGCGGCTGGCCGTTCCCCCGGGATAGACACCGCCGGGAGGAGGAAGACCGCCCCCGGAACCCGGGTAGGCGCTCCCAGCCGGCCCGGCTTGACCCGGGGCGGCGTAACCGCCCGGAGCGCCTCCACCCATCCAGGTCGAACCCGGGAACGCCCCCCCTTGACCCGGACTTCCCGACATCATCCAGTCAGCCGGTAGATTCGGCCTGGAGGCCGAGGGACCGTAAGCGGGGCCTGGAGACGACTCCGCCATCGGCGCACCCACATATCCACCGCCAGGGGGTGGCAGCGAAGAAGCCGCGGAATAGGAACCCGGTCCCGGGCCGGAGGCGAATGGAGTTCCGGATGGAGGAGCCATCCTGCCCGCGTCCGGCCACCCGGCCTGGGCCGATCCGCCATCCGGGGTGGATGAGATACGGGGCGCGGCTCCCGGTTCCTGATAGATCTGGATCAAGGGGGCGCTGCTGTCCATCCGGGGTGCCCCCCCGCCGACGGACATGGCCGCCTGGGTCCCTCCCGCCACCAAGAGGGGGACGAGGGCCAGGGTCAAGGAAATCTGTCTGTTCATCTTGCTTGTCCTCTTCAAGTACGGCGACACAGAAACAACTCATCCCGTCCTTGGGAATATCGATCGCGACGATTCAACCAGAGCGATGGAGCACAGCATCTTCCGCTGGGTCTCATAACCCTTATTCTGGCAGGATGTGGGTGGATTTCAGTCATATTCCTTATTTCTACTTTGTCAGATTAACTGCCCCGATTATGTTTGGCAGTGGCAACCCTTGTTTTCGGTACTTCGCCTCCATGGCGTCGAGGCGTTTTTGATGGCGCTTTTCCATCTGGCGAATCACCTC
>WBZP01002887.1_pt1 | contig 19351 bp, 16 predicted proteins | sample 5204301 | NCBI WGS metagenome assembly WBZP01 (sample SAMN12412401, study PRJNA552823) | activated sludge metagenome | isolation source: activated sludge from nitrification reactor of wastewater treatment plant... | place: USA: Pennsylvania | collected 2017 | reverse complement strand
TGAAGGCACATCACAGCGGCGGGTGCCGCCACCGAACGGGATCCAGGCGAACACGTTCGGCCTCTCGCCGACGAAGCGGGACGGGTCGAAGCGCGTGGGATCGGGGAACTCGTCGGTGTTGCTGTGCACCTGTGCGAGCGCGACGGTGATCGAATAGCCTTGCGGGATAACCCATTTGCCGAGCTGCGCGCTGGGCGCGTAGACATGCCGGCCGGAGAAGTCGATGACGGTGCGGTTGCGCTGCACCTCCAGAATGGTGGCCTGGCGGTACTCGTTGTCGTCGGTGCCGGCTTCTGCCACCAGTCGGTCGAGCACGGCGGGATGCCGGGAGATCCGCTCGAACGCCCACGCCAGCGTCGAGGCGGTGGTCTCGTGACCGGCGGCCAGCAGGGTCAGCAGCTCATCGCGGATCTCACCGCTGGACATCGGGGTGCCGTCCTCGTAGGTGCTGCGCAGCAGCAGTGACAGGATGTCGGTGCGCTCGCCGAGGTTCGGGTCGGCCAGCGCCTGATCGATGAGCTGGTCGATGGCAGTGTCGTATTCGTGCCGGTAGGCGGCCAGGCGCCCCCATGGGCTCCGGCGCCCGAGATCCCGGGTGGGCGAGGGCAGCACCGCCAGACGAGACCCCAGGGTGACCCAGGGCGGGATGATCCGGCGCAGCGTCTCGAGTTGCGCGCCGTCGGCGCCGAAGATCGCGCGCAGGATGATGTTCAGCGTGATGCGCATCATCGGTTCGAGGGTCTCGAACGGGCGGCCCTCGGGCCATGACGCGATCTCCGCCAGCGTCTCTTCCTCGACGATGGATTCGTATTTCTTCATCGCCTTGCCGTGGAACGGCGGCGTCAGCAGCTTGCGGCGACGGCGGTGATCGGCCCCCTCGAGGGCGAACACCGAACCGGGTCCGAACACCCGGGCCAGGCTGGGTTTGATGTTGCCGAGGTCTTCGGGGCTGGCCGTGAATACCTGCTTGGCCAGTGTCGGGTCGGTGACCACCACCATGTTCCCGAACAGCGGCACCTTGATGGTGAACGCCTCACCGTAGGCAGCGGTCATGCGGCTGACGAACTGCCGCCGGAAGAACGCGTATCCGAGGCCCTGCACGATCCTGGGTAGCCTGGGCGGCGACGGTGGGATCCGGAACTCGGCCGGCCCCGCGGTTGCCGGTGCGATGACGGATTCGGTCATTGAGACTGCCTCCCGCTCGTTCTGGTACCCCCGCGTACCACGCCGTTGTCGAGTACGGTACTCCGTGGTACCACGATTGGCAAGGACTTCGGGAGGAATGGCGTTTGACCACCGCATTGGGGGCATCGGGCACCGCCCGTGAGCAGGGCGGGGACGAGCCGGCCGGCGACCCGTTCCGGGAGCGGCTGCTGGAAGGCCTGGCCGACTCGATCGCCCAGCGGGGATACCGGGAAACCACGGTCGCCGACATCGTGCGGAACGCCAAGACCTCCAAGCGGACCTTCTATGCCCACTTCACCGGCAAGGACGCCGCGCTGCTCGAGCTGTTGGAGGCCGACAACGTCACGATGATCGCCGGGATCCGCGCCGCGGTGGATCCGGTCGCCGACTGGCGGGTCCAGGTGGAGCAGGCCGTGAAGGCCTATGTCACCGCCATCGGCGCCAACCCCGCGCTGACGCTGGCCTGGATCCGTGAATTCCCGGCCCTCGGGGAGGCGGTCCGGCCCGTACAGCGGCGCGGTATGAGCAACTTCACCGACATGCTGGTCGACATCACCTCCAGCCCCGGTTTCCAACGCGCCGGCCTGCGCACGGTGTCCCGCCAGACGGCACTGATCCTGCTCGGCGGCCTGCGTGAACTCACCGCCCACACCCTCGAGGACGGCGACGACATCCTCGGCATCACGGACACCGCGGTGGCGGCCTGCATCGGGCTGGTGACGGTCGAGTCGACGTAGCGCTGCGGCACGCAGCGCGGAGGAGCGAGACGATTCAACGCCGTCGAGTCGACGTAGCGCTGCGGCACGCACCGCGGAGGAGCGAGACGATCCATGTGTCGACGCCGAGTGTGAATCCTTTGCGAAATTCGGCCCAATTCCTCGCACAGGTTTCACACTCGACGAGCCTGAGCACGGTGGTACAGGCGAGCAACAGCGTCACCACATCCGGTTGGGCAGTACGAACGCCCACGCCCGCGCAAATCCCACACCGCGCAGTCGGCCGGCCCGGATGTCGGCGGTCTGCACCGTGCGAATCTCACCGGAACTCGGTTCATAGCAACGGAATCCGCTCGTTCCGGCCACGTCGATCAGCAGTACCCAGTGCCGCGGCAGCCAATTGCCCACCAGCATCGCGACCGGATGCCCGAGTAGCACGGCCTCGCGGACATCGAGGAGCCGATCGTGCCGCAGACGTGCCGCTCGCCATCGGTACGGAACCGCGCTGTGCCGCGACAACGCGCGCCGAATACCCCACGGCGTGGTTCCCAGCGCACGCGGCCACAGCCGGTTCAGCCCGCGGTGCAGCCGGCCCTGCTCGTCGGCGAACCAGTCGGCATCGGTCAGCGCCCCCGCGTAGTCGGGATCCAGCAGTGCCGCACCGACGATCGCCACCGACGGTCCGCACGTGACGCCGTCGCGCTGACGCAGTCGCAGGCCTTCGATGCGCCGCTCGGGAATGCTCACCCGGCGGGCGGCGGGAAGCCGCCGGTCGCCACCGGCCCCCAGCGCCGCGGCGTCAGCCGGATGACGCACTTGCCCTGATCGACCATCGCTCGCCGGTACTCGTCCCAGTCGGGATGCTCACCGGCCACCACGCGGAAGTACTCGACGAGCACCTCCACCGCGTCGGGCAGTTCGACCACCTCGGCGTCACCGTCCACCTGGACGTAGGGACCGTTGAATTCGTCGGAGAGCACCAGCACCGAGGCGGTGCCCGAGCGGCGGACGTTGACGGCCTTGGCGCGCTGCGGGTAACTCGCGATCACCAGCCGGCCGGCCGTGTCGACGCCGCCGGTGACCGGGGACGTCTGTGGGGAACCGTCGGCGCGGAACGTCGTCAGCACCATGTGGTGTCGCGGGCGGATGAAGTCGAGCAGTTCGGTTTCGCCGACGCGGTCGGCGGTCGCGTACTTGCGCGCCATGTGGCCAAGGGTAGCCGGGCGGCCCTTTCGGCGGGCTACTGTCGCTCCCATGCGACTCTCGACTCGAAATCAACTGACCGGCGTCATCACCGAGGTCAGTCTCGGCGCGGTGATGGCCACGGTGAAGGTCAAGCTCGACGGCGGTGAGCAGATCGTCACCGCGTCGATAACGAAGGACGCGGCCGAGGATCTCGGCCTGGCGGTGGGCAAGCCGGCGACGGTCCTGGTGAAGTCCACCGAGGTCATGATCGGCGTCGACTGACGATGGCGGCCACGATGCGCGCGCAGCGCCTCTACACCGATACGAAAACCATTGCGGTGGAAGATATTCCGATTCCCGAACCCGGGCCGGGCGAGGTCCTGGTCAAGGTCGCGTTCTGCGGCATCTGTCATTCGGACCTGAGCTTGATCAACGGAACCTTCCCGGCCTTCCTGCCGGTGGTGACACAGGGCCATGAGGCGTCGGGCACCGTCGCGGCTCTCGGGCCGGGGGTCACGGGCTGGGCCGAGGGCGACCGGGTGACCGTCCCCGCCGGGCGGCCGTGCCTGGAATGCACCGACTGCCTGCGCGGCAACTCCGCGGGATGTCAGCGGGTCCGGCTGATGGCGTTCGCCTACGACGGCGCCTGGGCGGAGTACACCGTCGCCCTGGCCGGCGGGCTCACCCGCGTCCCCGACAACGTGTCCCTCGAACAGGCCGCCATCCTGGCCGACGCGGTGTCCACTCCGTACGGCGCCGTCGTGCACACCGGCAAGGTGGCCATCGGCGAAGCCGTCGGCGTGTGGGGCGTCGGCGGCGTCGGCACCCACATCGTGCAGTTGGCCCGCCTGGTCGGGGCCGCCCCGATCATCGCGGTAGACCTGAACCCGGCGGTCCGCGAGCGGGCCCTGGAGTTGGGGGCCGACTACGCGTTCGACTCCCGCGACGACGGGCTGCCGGATGCCATCCGGGAGATCACCGGTGGCCGCGGCCTCGATGTCGCGTTCGACGCCGTCGGCCTGAAGGTGACCTTCGAGCAGGCGCTCGACCAACTCGCCACCGGCGGCCGGCTGGTATGCGTCGGCCTCTCCGACCAGGAACCGAGCATCGGCTCCACCACCACCATCGGCCTCACCCAACGGCAGGTGCTCGGGCACCTCGGCTACGAGAACGCGGACATCGGCACCCTGGCCATGCTCGTGTCCCGCGGCCGCCTGGATCTGTCCCGGTCGATCAGCGCCGTGATCGGCCTCGAGGACATCGAGCACGGCATCGAGATGCTGGAGCGGCAGGAGGGCAATCCCATCCGGATCCTGGTGCAGCCCTGAGCCTTACGGCTCATCGGCGCAGCCGGGCGGTCACGTCTCCCCCGGCGTCCGCCGGCAGCCGCAGGGTCTCGAACACCGTCAACGCCATCAGGAGACCGAGGACGCCGTACGTCGCCGGATAAGCCCCGATCTGGCCGAGTAGCACCGCTGCGACGGCGATACCCAGACCGGCCGCCAGCTCCTGCACCGCCGCGTTGAGGGTGTTGGCGTGGGTCAGGTCGTCGCCCACCACGTCGGAGAACGCCAAGCTGTTGTAGGCGGTGAAACCGATGGAGCGCAGCGCCCCGGACACGTAGAGGATCGCCGCGACGGCAACGCCGGGCAGCCCTGGGTGCAGGACGGCCAGCAGGCCGAAACACCCCACCGACAGCACGGCATTCACCAGCAGCACCGTGCGGATGCCCAGCGCCCGCATCAGCGGAGTGGTGAACGGCTTGATGGTCAGATTCCCCAGGAACAGCACCGCCACCATCAGACCGGCGGACAGCGGGGTCCACCCGAACTCCAGCTGGAACTGCAGCGGCAGCAGGAACGGCACCGCCGTGATCACCATGCGGTACAGCGAGCCGGAGGCGACCGTGATCCTCAGCGTCCGCACCGTCAGCACCCGCAACTGCACCAGCGGTTGGGCCGCGCACAGCAACCGGCACACCGCCGCGGCCAGCAGGGCCGTCGCCGCAACGGCACCGCCGGCCACCACCGCCCAATTCGTGCCGTGCAGCCGGATCTTCTCCAGAGCGATCAACAATGTCGCGATCCCGCCGCCCAGCAGCAGCATCCCGGGCCAGTCCAGCGACCAGTGCCCCGATGCCGGTTCACCGCGAATCATCTTGAGCGCCAACAGGAATCCGATGACCCCCAGCGGGATGTTGACGATGAAGATCCACCGCCACGATCCCGTCGTCGCGATGGCACCGCCCAGGGCTGGGGCCAGCACCGGGGCGATCAGGGCCGGCCAGGTCAACACCGCGATGGCCCGCACCAGATCGGCCTTTCCGGTGGAACGCAGCACCGCCAGCCGGCCGACCGGCACCATCATGGCCCCGCCCATCCCCTGCAGCACGCGCATCGCAACGAGCGTCGGCAGCGAGGCCGCGACCGCGCAACCGACGGAGGCCAGCGTGAAAACCACGATCGCGCAGAGGAAGACCCGCCGGATGCCGAACCTCGCGGCCGCCCATCCACTCACCGGGATCAGCACGGCGACGGTCATCAGATAGGCCGAGATCGCGACGTTGACGTCCAGCGCGGCCACCCCGAAGGATTCCGCGATGCGCGGGATGGCCGGCGTGATGATCGTGGCGTCCAGGATCTCCATGAAGAACGCACCCGCCACCAGCAGCGCCACCCCACGGGGAAAGGTCGCGCCGGCGGGCGGGTGATCGGACATCCCGGTAAATCTAGCCCCCGAACAACAGATACAAACCGGTGAAGGTGTAGGCGACCATCACCAGCATCATGGTCAGCTGCCCGGTGATCTGATGTCCCTTGGGTAGCACCCGCAGTGCGGCGTCGTGCGCGGCCAGGACTCCGGCGATATGCCCGAATACCACGCAGAGGACCTTGAGGGTCGCGCCCACCGCCGGGTGCATCGACAGCAGGTAATTCGGGTGTGCGCCAGCGATTCCCAGCAGATTCCAGCCCAGACCGAACGGATCGGCCAGCCGGATCACGGTCTCCTGCCCGCGCTCGATCAGGTACGAGAGATAGTGCGCGAACACGTATCCGACGACGATCGGGATCAGCGCATGGGCGAACTGTCCGGGCAGCAGGCGGCGCCGGACGGCATCCACTCCGCCGGTTGCCCGCGCGGCACACCAGAACGTCAGCCCGACGATCAGTGCGAACAGCGCCAGGCCGGCGGTCTTGACGACGCACGCGGTCCACGGGCTGCCCGCGAAGCGGTCGAGCAGGCCGCGCCACTGCGGCAACGCCGAGAAGCTGTCGAACGCCGTCGACCCCAACAGCACGGCCAGCACCGTCACGGTGCCGCGTCGCACCGGCAGCGTCGGCAGGTGGTCGAACGGATTGCCTATCACGAGGCGTCCGGCCGGGTTTCGCCGCAGCGGGGAGAGCCGCGACGCCACCATGCTGTACACCTCGAACGGGTCGGCGCGGGCGAACCACCGCTGTCCGTAGGCGACCGCTCCGACGAGCACCACCACGACGTAGGTCCCCAGCCACCACCGGATGGCCGGGAGCGCGACCGGGTCGGGGCTGGCCAGTTCCAGCCACACGAAGGCGAAAAGACCAACGGCCGCAGGCAGATACCCCCACCGCTCCGGGTAGCCCCGCAGCCCGGCGAACAGCCGTCCGGGCACCAGTCGGGTCACCGTCCGAAGCGGTGAGACGAGTCGCCAGACGGGGCCGAGGATCACCGACAATGCGACCAGTCCCACCCACAGCAGCACGTAGAACGTGCCGGGCAGGGCGTTGCGGCTGTTCTGCGGGCCGAACACCCCCGCGGCCCCCACCCACAGCCAGAACACCAGTGCCGCAATCGCAATGGACCATCGCACTGCGGGCGAATCCACGATCGCGCTCACCGGGCCCGAGAGCGGGCGGCCGGGATGCGCCGGATCGAACCGGGGGACGCGCCACGCCAGGATGACCACCGCGAAGGTCAGAGTGAGCACCCAGGCCGCTCCGATGAGCGCGTAGGTGTACGGGATCGGCAGATCGTTGGAGCCGCCCAGCCCGTGCGCCAGCAGCTTCGTCACGGGCGCACTTGGAGGACCGCGACCGTTCGGTTCAGGTGGTGCAGCTCGATCTCGACGCGGCCGGGCACGTCGACGGTGAACTCGAATCGCTGTGCCGCACCGGGTTTCACCTCGAACTCATGTTCTGGTATGGCGTGCACGTGCAGTTCGTCGTCGGCGTCGCTGGTGACGTTCAGCGTGATGGGCTCGTTGATGCGGGCCGACAGTTCGGCGTTGGCCGGGTTGACGGTGCCGTCGGCAATCGTGATGTCCAGCACCACCGCGTCGGCCGTGGCACTCCGCGCGGACGACTCACCGGCCGACATCGGGGCATCGGCGGGCCGCGCGCCGCAGCCGGCCAGCACCAGTCCCAGAACCATTCCCACCGCGGCCGCCGCCCGGATCATCATGACAATGAATCACTTTCGCCGTCGGTGTCGTCGTCGGGTGTACGTCGGTCCCGCAGCACAACGAACAGCACGACACCAGCGACGATGAGTGCGGGAACCAGCGCAGGCAGGGCCAGCAACAGGGTGTGGTCGGCCAGGTGGACCGTCATGTCCGGGGCAGTACCCCCGGTTCCGGAGCGCGCAACTGCGCCGCAATCGCGTCGCCCCGGTTGATCCGGCCGGCGCCCCATGTCAGGGCGGCGATCAACGCCAGCGTGCAGCACAGCACGACCAGGCCGGCCACACTGAACAACCAGGACGGATGGTTGAAGTTCCGCTCCCGCTGCAGGATGGTGATCTCAGGGACGAAGTCACGGGTGAAAGTGCTCTCTGCCGCAACGCCTTTCGCGCCGATACCCGGATCGTCGGGCAGATAGATCGGCACCCCGGCCATGGTGCGGCCGTCCTGCACCCGCAGCAGGGTCTTCCACGAGCCCCACACCGGGACGGGCCGGGTCGAGCGGTAGTGGGCGGGCCCCACCTTCTCCAGGGTGTCGATGACCAGCCCGCGGTCGTGGGCCAGACCGCCCTGCCAGGACAGTATGCTCACCCATTCCGGATCGTCGCCGACCAGATCGACCGGCGTGATCCGGACGTCCGCGGACACCTGTCGCTGTCCCGGCTCCGCGGGTTGCTCGGTCAGGGTGAACGCGGCCGTCGCATGCTCGGGCACCGTGGTGTGCAGACCATTGGCGACCGACCCGGCGATCGCCAGCACCGCCAGCACCACGCACGTGATGCCGACCGCCGGCCGGGGCAGACGTGTTCCGGTGAGCACCATCGCCAGCAGCGCACCACAGATCCCCATCGTCACCGCGACGGGCACCGACATGGCCAGCGCCTCCGGCCACATGCTGACCGGCCACGGGTAGTGGTAGACCGCGGCGATCCACAACGATTCCAGCCACAGCCCGACGGTGCCCACCAGAATGCCGGCGACGGCGCCAAAAGCGATGTGGCGCTTGAACAACGGAGTCAGCGCCAACAGTTCCACGACAACGGCGGCACCGAGGTACAACGGGAACCAGCTGTACGGCCCGCCCAGCACGGGACCCACCATCAACGACACGCCGCCGCGCAGTACCACCGACAGCAGGGCCGCGGCGATGGCGGCACCCCGTCCCAGCACGTAGCGGGCGGCCACCATTGCCAGCGCACCCGCACCGGCGATCATCATGGGCTGCAACACCAGCCGGAACTGCTCGACACCGAAGTCGTACTCGATCTGGAACACCGACAGCCCGACCGCCAGACCACCGAAGGACAGGTAGCGCAGCATCTTGATCAGATGCCCGTCCGCCGGCGGCGGTTGGCCTTCGACGACCATCGCGCGCCGGCCCTCGTATTCCAGGAAGAGGACCGCGATCAGCGACAGTCCCGCGCCGCCGATGAGCATCAGATGCGTTGGGCCCCAGAGCGTGACGTCCTGACCGAAGATGCGGTGCCAGATGTCGTCGAGCGGGAAGCCGATGAGCGCGTACAGCCCGCAGGCCGACATGAGCAGGCCACCGACCGGTGCGTACCAGTGCCGGGTGATGCGGACCGCCGACGGTCCCGGCTTGTCGTAGGGCAGCACCACCGCGGACACCCCCGCGATGAAGAGCATGAAGAGCCCGACCAGGATGAAGTAGTGCGCCGGGTTGGCCAGCGGACCCGGATCGCGGCCCTTGCCGATGTGCAGGCTGACATCCCAGATGAAACCGAACAGCGCACAGACCAGCGTCGCGGTGAACATCAGGACCTGGAGCGCCACCCAGGGCGGGCGGTTGAACGTCCGGCCCAGCCGTTCGGCGAGGTTGTTCAGCCAGGTTATCCGGCGTTGACGGTGCTGGTATCCGATCCACAGGAGGGCGACGGAAACGATCGCCGCCGCGACCGTCATCCCGATCACCTGGTCCAGTGCGGCACCGCCCCCCTCGCTCGCCGCCGCAAGAATCGACATGGCGTGCGATGCTACTCGTTACCGTCGGTATCGGATACACCCTCGCCGAATCTGGGTACATGTCGGCACGGCGCGCACACCTATCCACGACTGGCTAGCGTTGACGATCGTCCGCGCATGTTTTCGAAGAGGACAGTGGGTGCAAACATCGTGACCACATCACCAGCGCCGGTACCCGCACCGGCCGATCCGCCGGCCATCGAGGTCTGGCCCGGCAAGGCCTACCCCCTGGGCGCCACCTACGACGGTTCGGGCACCAACTTCGCCGTCTTCAGCGAGGTGGCCGAGCAGGTCGAACTGTGCCTCTTCGACCCGGCCGGAACGGAGCGCCGGGTCACCCTGCCCGAGGTGGACGGCTTCGTCTGGCACACCTTCCTTCCCGGTATCGAGCCGGGCCAGCGCTACGGCTACCGCATTCACGGCCCGCACGACCCGGCCAACGGGTTGCGCTGCAATCCCAACAAGCTCCTGCTCGACCCGTACTCGAAGGCCATCGACGGCGTCTTCGACTGGAACCAGTCACTCTTCGGCTACAACTTCGGCGACCCCGACAGTCGCAACGACGACGACTCCGCGGCCGGCATGCCCAAATCGGTGGTCATCAACCCGTTCTTCGACTGGGGGGTCGACCGGCCGCCGCAACGCGAATACGCCGACAGCATCATCTACGAGGCCCACGTCAAGGGACTGACCGAGACGCATCCCGACATCCCCGACCAGCTCCGCGGAACGTATGCGGGCATCGCACATCCGGCGATCATCGAGCACCTGAAGTCGTTGGGTATCACCGCAATCGAACTGATGCCGGTGCACCATTTCGCCAACGACTCGACCTTGATGGACAAGGGGTTGTCGAACTACTGGGGCTACAACACCATCGGCTTCTTCGCGCCCGACGCCAAGTACACCTCGAGTACGACGCCGGGCGGTCAGGTGCAGGAGTTCAAGGCGATGGTCCGCGCCCTGCACGAAGCCGACATCGAGGTGATCCTCGACGTCGTCTACAACCACACCGCCGAGGGGAACCACCTGGGCCCGACGTTGTCGATGCGCGGCATCGACAACCCGGCGTACTACCGCCTGGTCGACGACGACAAGCGCTACTACACGGACTACACCGGCACGGGCAACAGTCTGAACGTGGGAAATCCGCACTCGCTGCAGCTGATCATGGACTCGCTGCGGTACTGGGTCACCGAGATGCACGTCGACGGCTTCCGGTTCGATCTGGCGGCGACGCTGGCCCGCGAGTTCTACGACGTCGACCGCCTCAGCGCGTTCTTCGAACTGGTGCAACAGGATCCGACGGTCAGCCAGGTCAAGCTGATCGCCGAGCCGTGGGACGTCGGGCCCGGCGGCTACCAGGTCGGCAACTTCCCGCCGCAGTGGACGGAGTGGAACGGCAAGTACCGGGACACCGTGCGCGACTACTGGCGCGGCGAGGACGCCACCCTCGGCGAGTTCGCCTCGCGCCTGACCGGTTCGGCCGATCTCTACGAGCACACCGCCCGCCGGCCGGTCGCGTCGATCAACTTCGTCACCGCCCACGACGGATTCACGTTACGAGACCTGGTGTCCTACAACGACAAACACAACGACGCCAACGGCGAGGACAACAACGACGGCGAGAGTCACAACCGGTCATGGAATTGTGGCACGGAGGGGCCGACGGACGATCCGGCGATCAACGCGCTGCGCGCCCAGCAGCAGCGCAACTTCGTGGCCACTCTGCTTCTGTCGCAGGGGGTTCCGATGCTCTGCCACGGCGACGAACTGGGTCGCACGCAGAGCGGCAACAACAACGGCTACTGCCAGGACAACGCGATCACCTGGGTGGACTGGGCCAGCACCGACGACGAACTGCTGGCGTTCGTCCGCAAGGTCGCCGCGCTGCGCGGTGAGCATCCCATCTTCCGACGGCGCCGGTTCTTCACCGGACATCCCGTCCGTCAGATCGGCAGCACCGGGCTGCCGGACATCTCCTGGTTCCGGCCCGACGGTTCGGAGATGACCGAGGCCGACTGGGACACCGCGTTCGACAAGTCGATCGCGGTCTACCTCAACGGTCAGGGCATCCCCGATCTGGATCCGCGCGGGCACCGGGTCACCGACGACTCGTTCCTGATCTGCTTCAACGCGCACTTCGAACCGATCCAATTCACCTTGCCACCAGCCGAATTCGGGGCACGGTGGAAAATTGTCGTAGACACCGCCAACCCACAGAACGGTAGCCCGAACGGCGCGGCGGCCCTGTTCCCGCCGGGCGGTAGCGGCCCGGTGCAGGCCCGATCGCTGGTGGTCCTGCAGGCCGTCAGCGTCTAGCGGGTTCCCACGGCTGCCGTCGTCGACCCCCGCCTATACCGCTGCGGGCGGCGCGCTGCCCGCCGGCGAGATGCGTACCAGCGTCCCCGGGCTGTAGGTCAGTTGGTAGATGCCGCCGTCGGTTCCCGGACCCTGGGCCAGCACGACGGTGGAGCCGGCCTGCAGGTCGAAGTCCTGTGGGGGGGCACTGCACGACGTGTAGGTCGGGTTGCAGGTCAACAGCTTGATCCAGCCCTGGACCTCGTCGGCGATGAAGACCTTGTTCTGATACTGCGGGAACAGCGCGCCACCGTAGGCGAGCACCGACGAGATGGCCGAGCCGCTGCCGCGGGGGTAGGTGTAGATCGGGTTGATCTGACCCGTGCAATTACTGGTGCAGAGCCCTTCGGAGCCCGGCCAGCCGTAGTTGCCTCCGGCTACGACGTTGTTGAGTTCGTCGAAGAGCAGGTTGCCCACGTCGGCGACCAGCAGCTGACCGGTCGGGGTGAAATTCAACCGGAACGGATTGCGCAGGCCGTAGGCGTAGATCTGGGGCAACGACCCCGCCGGCAACACGGGATTGTCCGACGGTGTGCTGCCGTCGGGATTGAATCGCAGGATCTTGCCGTACATGTTGGTCAGGTCCTGCGCGTTCGCGCCGACGAAGTTGTCGCCCTTGCCCCAGTAGAGCTTTCCGTCGGGGCCGAAGGCCAACCCACCGCCGTGGTGGTAGTTGGCCACCGAGTCCGGCGACTCCATGAACACGACCTCGGTGCCCAGCGCGGCCGAATTCCCGACGACGGTGAATTGGGACAACCGGTCCTTGATCGCCGCGGTGGTGTAGGCCACGTAGATGTGGCCGTTGGTGGCGAACTGCGGATCGATAGCCAGCCCGCTGACACCCCGCTCACCGACGGTGTTCACCGATAACGTGAGCAGAGGCTGTGCGAGGACGTTGCCGTTCTTGTCGACGACCTTGATCGCGCCGCCCTTCTCGGCGACGAGGAGCCGGCCGTCCGGCAGGAAGCGGAAGTCCACCGGCGAGTTCAGCCCCGAGACGACCACGCTGCGCTGCACCCCGATGAACACGGTCTGGGTCTTGTAGTGCCCACTGAGACCGAAGAGACCGAACGTGAACAGGTCGATCAACCCGAGGAAGCCGTGGATGTGGAAATCGCTGCCGGCATCGCTGACGGTGACGTCGAACTTGTCCTGGCCGGCGTAGTTCGCGCCCGGGGTGTAGTCGAAGGTGCCGTTGGAGTTGACCACGACGGTCCCGAAGGTGGGCTTGGTCGCGGTGTAGGTCAACGTCGTCGAGTCGATATCGACGGGGTGCAGATTGCCCAGAATGTGGCCGTTGGCGGCGACGGTGTTCTCGGACGCGTTGTAGGACAGGGTGGGCGTCTGGTTGTCGAAGAACGGATTCGGGTTCACCACGGCGGCCGCCGATGTGGCGGCGACTTCCGCTACCGGCTGGGTGCTCACGGTTTCGGCCGAGGCGACGAGGCCGGCCGGATGCTTGTCCGTCCGCGCGGCGACTTCCTGGACGACGTCGGGCTGGGCTTCTTCGACCTCGTCGGGCTCCTCGGCGTCCACCTGGCCGACCGCGGCGGCGTCGTCTTCGTCCGCGGTCGCTCCGGTGGCGTCCGATCCGTCCGTGGCAGTGGCTTCCGCCTCCGCCTCGGTCCCCGAATCCGACTCCGCTTCCGCCTCCGCCTCGGTCGCCGACGGCTCATTCGCCGACTCCGACTTCGCGCTCGACCCCGACTCCCCGGCGGCCTTCGCCGGCCCCGGGGAACCATCGGAGTGCTGCGCCGCCGCCTCCGAGCCGCCCGTCGCCGAATCAGTGCCCTCGGCCCACGCCGTCCCGGCGCCCGCGAGTATCGCGGTACCGACCCCCAGGGCGAACGCCAGTCCGCCGACCCGTCCGATATAGCGGGCATGCCGGCTCATCGGCCGCTCTGTCCGAGCAATAGCTGGAGAATCATTCATGGCGCCCCTCACGAACTGGGCGCCCCGCCGCCCGACGGAAGCTGTGTCGCTGATTGGCCACAGCTGCCGTACAGCTAACTCCGAAAGTTTGCCTAGCGTGGCGTTTTCCACCACGCCGAGACGTACGTTTCGGCGAACTTTCGCGAGTCGCACACGCCGATTCGTCGATCTGGGCATCCTGACCGCATGACCACGTCACGCAAAACCCTCTGCGCCGTCTACGCCGTCATCGCGGTGGCCGCGTTCGTCGCCACCCTGGAGCCAGAACGTCGCCTACTTCGGCGCCGCCCACGGCGCGTCAGGATTCCTGGACTTCTGGAAGGACACCCGGGCCAACCCGGCAACGCAGTCGATCACCGTCGACATCGCGCTGTTCATGTTGGCGGCCGTGGTGTTCATGGTGCTCGATGCGCGGCGACTGAGGATTCGCTACGTCTGGCTGTACGTCGTGGGCGCGGCGCTGATCGCCATCAGTGTGACCTTCCCGCTGTATCTGATCGCGCGGGAGCGACGCCTGGCCGCGGCCGGCGACGACCTCCCCCCGCTACCGGCGGCCGACAAGGTTGCGCTGGCTCTCGTCACTGCCGGGATCGCCGCCTTCACCGTGTGGGTGGACGTGGCATGACGCCACACCGTAGGTAGACAGATCCTGAAATCTGTTCACACGCGGTGCCGGATCGGCTAGCCTTCACCGGATGCGCAACCCGCACTCCGGGACCCCGTTCACCACCTCCGACGATGAGATCGCGACCGCGCTGCAGGATGTCTCGATCCCCGCACTGCTGCTGTCCTGCCTGCACATGACCGGCGACGTGAGTCTGCTCGATGGACCGCTGCGCCCGGCGGGCCTGTTCCTCAACGAGGTCCAGGGCTACATGTCCGAGGACGACAAGGCCGCCGCCCGGGCGCTGGCGTTGGACATCATTCGCGACTACCGCGACCGCGGCTGCCCCGAACCCGCGCCGGTGGACGCCGCGCAACTGAAGCGGATGATGGACTGGCTGGTCTGCGAGGACGTTCCCGCCGAGTACGTGCCGATGCTGCTCGAGGAGATGGAGCTCACCGGCCACGACGAACGTGGCACCGAGTTCGCGTCCACCGCCGCCGCCCGCGCCGACTTCCCCGTCGTGGTCATCGGCTGCGGGATGTCCGGACTGCTGGCCGCAATCCGGTTGCAGGAAGCCGGAATCCCGTACACCGTGCTCGAGAAGAATGCCGGCGTGGGCGGAACATGGTGGGAGAACACCTATCCCGGCGCCCGCGTCGACGTCGGCAACCACTTCTACTGCTACAGCTTCGAACCCGACGACCACTGGACCGAGTTCTTCGCGCAGCAACCCGAACTGCAATCCTACTTCCAGAACGTCATGGACCGCCGCGGGATCGACGAACACGTGCGGTTCAACACACGAGTGACCGCCGCCACCTGGAACGACGCCGACGCGACGTGGTCGGTCGACGTCGAGTCGGCCGACGGCACCACCGAGACGCTGACGGCCCGTGCGGTGATCGGCGCGGTGGGCCAGTTGAACGCGCCGTTCATCCCGGAATTCGATGGCGCGCAATCATTTTCCGGGCCGGCGTTCCACAGCGCGCGCTGGGACCACGACGTTCCGTTGGCCGGCAAGGACGTCGCGATGATCGGTGCGGGGGCGTCGGGCTTCCAGATCGCGCCGGCGATCGCCGATGACGTCAAGAGCCTCACGATATTCCAGCGCACCGCACAGTGGATGTTCCCCAACCCCAACTACCACGAGCCGGTCGGCGCCGGAGTGCAGTGGGCGCTGCGACACCTGCCGTTCTACGCCCGCTGGTACCGATTCCTGTTGTTCTGGCCCGGCTGCGACAAGGGCCTGGCGGCCGCCATCGTCGATCCCGACTGGCCGGATCAGCAGAGCGCCGTCAGTCAGGCCAACGACCTGGCCCGGATGATGTTCACCCAGTGGATCGAGAGCCAGGTTCCCGACGATCCGGCGTTGCGGGACAAGGTCATCCCGGACTATCCGGCCACCGGAAAGCGCACCCTGCAGGACAATGGCAGCTGGCTGCAGACGCTGACCCGCGATGACGTCGACCTCGTCCGCACCCCCATCGATCACCTCGAATCAGACGCGGTGGTCACCGCCGACGGCACCCGCCACCATGCCGACGTGCTCGTCTACGCCACCGGCTTCCGGGTCAACGACATGGTGTCGTCACTGAAGGTGTTCGGCCGCAACGGAATCGAACTGCACGAGCAGTGGGGCGACCGACCCGCCGCATATCTGGGAATCACCGTCCCCAACTTCCCCAACTTCTTCCTGCTCTACGGTCCGGGCACCAACCTCGCCAGCGGCGGCAGCCTGATCTTCCACTCCGAATGCGAAGTTCGCTACATCATGGGCTGCCTCGATGCGCTGATCGCCGCCGACAAGGCCGCCATGGAACCCCGCCAGGACCGCTACGACGACTGGTACCAGCGCTGTCAGGCGGAGCTCAGTACGACGGTGTGGGCGCACCCCAGCATCAAGCACAGCTTCTACAAGAACGCCGACGGCCTGGTGCACTCGCTGAGTCCGTGGCGCCTCGTCGACTACTGGACCTGGACGCGAACCCCGGACCCCGATGATTTCGTCTTCACCTCCGCCGGGCCTCGCGCTCGCGGAACCACACCGCTCGCCGAACCCGGCGGATCAGTCGCCGCCGGGCCTCGCGCTCGCGGAACCACACCGCTCGCCGAACCCGGCGGATCAGTCGCCGCCGGGCCTCGCGCTCGCGGAACCACACCGCTCGCCGAACCCGGCGGTTCAGCTGAAGGAGATTCATGCGCACAGTCGTGATCGACGGACCCGGTCAGGTCCGGGTCGACACCCGCCCCGACCCGGTGCTGCCCGGACCCGACGGCGCGATCGTCGCCGTCAGCCACACCGCGATCTGCGGATCCGATCTGCACTTCTGGGACGGCGACTATCCGCTCATCGAACCGGTGGCCCTGGGCCATGAGGCGGTGGGCACCGTCGCCGAGGTCGGCCCCGACGTCCGCAATGTGAAAGTCGGCGACCTGGTGCTGGTTTCGTCGGTCGCCGGCTGCGGGCACTGTGCCGGCTGCGCCACCCACGATCCGGTGACCTGCGTGTCGGGTCCGCAGATCTTCGGCGCCGGTGTCCTGGGCGGCGCGCAGTCCGATCTGCTCGCGGTGCCCGCCGCGGACTTCCAGCTGCTGCCGATCCCCGAGGGCATCGACACCGAAGAGGCGCTGCTGCTCACCGACAACCTGGCCACCGGCTGGGCCGGCGCCCAACGCGCCGACATTCCTCCCGGCGGCACGGTGGTGGTCTACGGCGTGGGCGCCGTCGGATTGTGCGCCCTGCGCAGCGCCATCGTGCAGGGCGCTGGGCAGGTCTTCGCGGTCGACCCCGTGGAGGGCCGGCGCAACCGCGCGGCGCTGTGGGGCGCCACGCCGCTCGCGCCGCCCGCTCTCGGGGCAGTGCTGGAGGCCACCGGCGGACGCGGCGCCGCCTCGGTCATCGACGCCGTCGCCAGCGATGCCACCCTGACCGAAGCGCTGACGGTCGTCCGCCCGGGCGGCACCGTCTCGGTGATCGGTGTGCACGACCTCAACCCGTTCCCGTTCCCCGCCACGATGAGCCTGGTGCGCAGCGTTTCCATGCGGCTGACCACCGCACCGGTACAGCGGACCTGGCCGCAGCTGATCCCGTTGATCCAGTCCGGCCGACTGGACACCGGCGGCATCTTCACCGATTCGATGTCGTTGGACGACGCGCCCGCGGCGTACGCCAAGGTGGCGTCACGGTCGGCGGACTGCGTGAAGATCGCCCTGCAGGTATGAGCCGGCTCGCCTCGGCGATGACCTGGTTGCGGGGCGACCGCCGGTTCGTCCAGGCCGCGCTGCCACCGGGCTCCACCGCCGACGGCAAGGTGGCCGATCTGACCGGACCGGGCCGCACCGACCAATGGGGAGTGACGTCGACCGATCTCGGCGCGGCGGTGATCGCGCCCGACGGCAGACTGGTCGCGGTGTTCGGTGACACGTTCTCCGGGCCCCGCGTCGGCCGCGGCGACTGGCGCTCTCCGGTTCTGCTCGTCGGGGCCGGCGATGCGGCCACCGCCATCGTCTGGGAGCACGCCGGCGGGCCTGATCCCGGTTACGCCCGGCAACTGCGGCCCTACATCCACGACGCACCGCCCTGGCGGGCCGGCGGCATCAGCACCGTGCTGCCGTCGGATCTGCTCCGCGTCGACGATATGCTCTACCTGCACGTGATCGTCAATCGTGGCTTCCCCCATGTGATCTGGACCGAGATCTGGTCGTCGGCCGACAGCGGCGTCACATGGGAGCACATGGGCGAGTCGGCCAAGTTCCCGGCCGACCTCTACGAGGGACATGCCCAGTTGTGGTCGTGGGATTACGATCCCGGCGACGGCTGGGTGTACGTGGTGTCGACGGGATTCCAGCGCGACAAGGGCGTGATCCTGCGCCGGGTGCGTCCCGAGGGCATCGGGATCGCCGACGCCTACCAGGCCTGGGGCCACTCCGGCGGTGCATGGTCGTGGGGTGAGCGGGCGACGATCATCACCCCCGACGGCGAGACCTGGGGCGAACTGTCGTTCCGGCGGCTCGGACCGCGGATGTGGGTGCTGGGCGGGTTCATGTCGTCGGGGTACGCGTTGGGCTACCGAACGCTGAGCACACCGGTGACGTATCTGGCCGGGATCGAGGTGCAGACACCCGTCGCCGGGTGCGGGTGGGACGAGGAGAATCACGTCGATTGCCGGGTCGCCCAGCTCTACGGCGGATATCTGCTGCCCGGTTCCCGGGTGGGAACGCCGGGTGGTGTCGGACTTGTGGTGTCGCACTGGAACACTCGCCGCGGATGGCCCTATCGGGTGATGCAGTTCCGCACCACTCTTCGCGACACCACCACGGTCGCGGTCTAGGCGCAACGGCTGCGCGGTACCTAGACTGCCCTCATGGTTGCCGGGGATTGGTGGCCGATCGTGCCCGCCGCCACGGTCGGGGCACCCCGGTTCGCCGACGGTATCGTCGACCGGCCCGCGCTGGTGTCGCGGCTTCTCGCAGCGCGCGACGGCGAACTGGTGACGATCACCGCGCCCGCCGGGTACGGCAAGACCAACATCGCGACACAGTGGGCCGCCGCCGACCCGCGGCCGTTCGCGTGGGCGCGGATCGACCAATTGGACGACGACCCCGCGCATCTGCTGCTGCATATCGCCACCGCGCTCGACGCGGTGTGCGGCATCGAGCCGGAGGTGCTGCGGTATCTACGCGGCCCGGGCCGCCCGGTGTTGACCAGTTCGCTGCCCGCCCTGATCCGCGCGCTGGAGGCCTGCGGGCCGGTCGTCGTGCTGCTCGACGACCTTCATGAGCTCAGATCCGCCGACGCGGTCGGCATCCTGCAGTCCTTCGTCGAGACCGCGCCGTCGACGACGACGGTCGCCGTCCTGGGGCGCGGTCCCCTGCCGTTGGATCTGGCGCGCCGGCGCCTGCAGCGCACGGTCGTCGAACTCGACACCGCCGACCTGAAGTTCTCCC
>WBZP01002886.1_pt1 | contig 19352 bp, 17 predicted proteins | sample 5204301 | NCBI WGS metagenome assembly WBZP01 (sample SAMN12412401, study PRJNA552823) | activated sludge metagenome | isolation source: activated sludge from nitrification reactor of wastewater treatment plant... | place: USA: Pennsylvania | collected 2017 | reverse complement strand
ACAAAGAAGCAGACAATGTGATGTTGGTGTGTCATAACCCGGGCATCACTTATTTTGCAAATGTAATCTGTGGAGCCAATGTAGACAATGTTCCAACCTGCGGAGTTTTGGTTATAGATGTTGACAGCAGTGACTGGGCATCCCTCGATATGTCGAAATTTCATCTCGTCAATTTTATTTATCCCAAGATGTAAGATGAAACATTTCCTTTTTACAAGATTGATGCTACTGCTTTTGCTGTCCGTAATGAGTTGCAAAACAGAGCCAAAAGAAATGCAACTACCTATCCCAAGGGAAAAGTTAAGGGACATACTTATGGATGTGTACCTGGCCGGTTCCGCTGCAGAATTGAACCCATCTTCCAATAAAGACAGTTTACAACAACTTTACTTAACCGAAATCTGTAAAATTCACAAGGTAAGGCCCGAGGATATTTCCCGTTGTAATCAAATTTTACAGCAAAACCTGAAATTAAACGCCGAGCTTCAAAAAGAGATACTGGACAGCCTCAACAAAGTCCCAACAAAGGGGGTTCACACATTCCAATGATGACCTGCACATAAACTTAAGATTAAATTAATATACAATTGCCCTATATCGGCCGTGGGAACTTTAATTTTGTATTAATTTGTTAAAACAATATATGACGAAACCCATAAAAATCCTGATTGTAGACGACGAGGAAGACATCCTTGAGTTTTTGGAGTACAATCTGGAAAAGGCAGGATATGTGGTTTTCAAAGCTTCAGATGGGCAAAGTGCCGTAGAAAAGGCCAAAAAAGAAATTCCTCACCTCATTGTAATGGACATCATGATGCCTATTATGGATGGCATTGAGGCATGCGAGCAAATCAGAAAGATTCCTGAATTAAATGCTACCCTTATTTGTTTTCTGACTGCCAGAAATGAATCTTTTACGCAAATCAGTGCTTTAGACGGAGGCGGCGATGATTTCATTACCAAACCCATCAAACCCAATGTTTTCATCAGCCGAATTAAAGCCATCCTGAGGCGTCACAAAGAACTGGCGCAAAATGATGATGCACAAGGATTCCAGGATTTTGGCAAACTAAGCATCAACCATGAAACCTTTTCGGTTGTTCTTGACGGTCAGGAAATCGCGCTGGCTAAAAAGGAATTCGAATTGCTTGCTTTACTGGCAACAAAGCCGGGCAAAGTATTCAAAAGAGATGAAATAATGAAAAAGATTTGGGGGGAAGATATCATTGTAGGCGACAGAACCCTGGATGTTCACATCAGGAAAATCAGAGAGAAAATTGGCGACAAATACATATCAACCTTAAAAGGTGTGGGTTACAAGTTTGAATTTTAGCCCTTTCATGCATTTGTAGCACTTGGGTACAATTGTTACCTTTGTTCAAATTTTAACCTATGGAGGTCCTCGTGATCCTTTTACTTATTGCCCTGAACGGCATCTTTAGTCTCTCAGAAATGTCGCTGGTTTCTGCCAGAAAATTCAAATTGGACAACGAGGTTAAAAAAGGCAATCCCGGTGCTAAAGCAGCTCTGGAAGTATCTCAAAACCCTACCCGACTCTTATCGACAGTTCAAATTGGCATTACGGTAATTGGCTTATTACTCGGAATTTTTAGCGGGGCCAATATTACAGATGATTTTGAAAAATGGCTGCTGGAACTTGGTTTACCTGTCTTATACGCCCATAGCGTTGCCGTAGTGGTTGTGGTGGTGATGATCACTTATTTTTCCATCGTTTTTGGTGAATTATTGCCAAAGCGTATAGGATTAACTTATCCTGAAAGCATTGCAATTATTATGGCCAAACCGATGCAATTATTGGCAACGCTGGCCAGCCCTTTTGTGTGGTTGCTCTCTCACACAAACGACTTAGTACTCAAGCTTTTGAAAATCAAACCATCGTATGAAAGTAAGGTTACAGAAGAGGAGATAAAATCCATGATTCAGGAAAGTACCGAGGGTGGCGAAATTCAGGAGATCGAACAGGATATAGTGGAAAGGGTCTTTGAAATGGGTGATAGAACGGTCAACTCTCTGATGACTCACAGATCCGACATGGTGTGGCTGGACATAGACGATACCAAAGAAGCCACAGAAGAGAAAATTAAAAATGAAATACATTCTGCCTATCCCCTTTGCAAGGGGGATTTGGATCATTTGTTGGGGCTAGTTTTATTGAAAGACATGTACCTGCAAATGAAGGATGGCCATTTTGATTTAGTAGCGCTTAAACAACAACCCATCCTGGTTGCTGAATATACTTCTGCCTATAAAGTATTGGAGAAATTTCGCCAGGAAAGAATCCACTACGCCATTGTCATAGATGAATACGGTGCAACAGCCGGCTTCGTGACCATGGACGACCTTTTGGATGCCCTGCTGGGCGATCTTACCGAAAGTCACCACGAAGAGTATGGGGTTTTTGAAGCAGGAAACGGAATCTGGGAAATTGACGGACAGTATAGTTTTTTTGAATTCTGTAAGTTTTTTGACCTGAATGAAAATGAAGAACTAAACAGTGAATTCAATACTGTTGGCGGTTTGTTCTTTTACACACTGGACGAAGTGCCTAAGGAGGGAGACACCATTGAATATCAGGGTTTTCAGCTGACAATCACAAAAATGGAACTCAATAGAATACTGAAGATATCCTGTAAAAAAAAGTAAAATCAACAAGACTTACCTACCCCCCAGAATATGGCCAACCAAATAAGGCCTTTGACAAGGAAAAATAAAAAACCTGCTATTCCAAGGGTTTTGAAGTACTGAACAATTTTAGATCTCCCGGTGGACTGAGATACGTTGTTTGTTTCCATATTACCTTTGCCTGATTGCATACGCCAATAAACACAAAATTTTAAAAAAGGTTTCCCGGCAATCGTCTATAAGTACTCTGGTGAGAAAAAGAATACATATTCACGGTATAAAGCAGGGAATTGGTCTAAAAGACCGCGCAAAAGCTTTAAAAAGTGTACTTTTGCAGCCTTAACAACGATTGGTTGTAACCATGGAAAGAAATCACATCATAGGTTTTATTTTAATATTTGCTACTTTATTGATTTTCAATATAGTAAGTTCTCCCTCCAAAGAGGAGCTGGCCAAGAGTCAGCACATAAGGGACTCTATCGAATTGGCTTCCAAAAAGCCAAAACAAGCCCCCTCTGCGGTTGGTGCCACCAGCACCGGAAATGAAAAGATTACTCAATCCGAGGTAGCCGTAAAGGATAGCCAGATAGTGCTGGAAAATGAAGTAATCAAAGCTACCTTCAGCTCTAAAGGAGGTAAACTGGTAGCAGTTGAACTTAAAAAATACGACAAGGTTCAGGAAATTAACGGATTGCCGACCAAATCAAAAGTGGTCTTACTCAACGATGAAAAAAACGAGTTTGACGTAAGGGTTATTAAAGATGGCAAAAAGTTATCTACCGCTCAATCGCTTTATAGTCCGGCAGTTTCAGGTAATACAGTAAGTTTTACCCTACAGTTGGATAGCGCTCACCAGGTAGTACAGCAATATAAACTCCAACCCAATGCATATATAATCGATTATGCCATCGAAGGAAAAGGCATAGAATCCAATGGTGCCTTCATACACTGGATCAATTACATTGATAAGTTGGAAATGGGACACCGATACGAACAGCAGACCAGTACTGTTTACTACAAAGACAGTGCAGAAGACAATGCAGATTACTGCAGTTGTACTTCCAATGATTCGGATAATCTTTCCGGCAAGAACATTCAATGGCTTTCTCACACCAATCAATTTTTCAACAGCTCTTTGATCAGTAAGTCGGGAGGCTTCAAAGATGCAATGATGGCTACTGAGTTGATTGACTTTACCAAAAATGACAACCTCAAAAAGCTTAGCTCAGATTTTGAAGTACCACTAACAGGTGGCAAACACACAATGCAATGGTATATTGGTCCTAATGAATTTAAGACGCTGCAATCTTTCAATATCGGGCTTGAAGAAATCATTCCGTATGGATCCAGTATATTTGGTTCTCTCAACCGTTGGGTGATAAGACCATTTTTTGACTTTCTCAATAGTTTTATTTCCAGCAAAGGCTTGGCTATCATCTTTTTGATTTTCCTCATCAAGATGTTGCTTTATCCGCTTTTGTATAAAATGTTGCATAGTCAGGCAAAGATGGCAGCATTGAAGCCTGAGTTGAATAAGATCAAAGACAAACACAAAGAGGACCTGCAAAAGCAGCAGATGGAATCCATGAAGGTTTACCAGGAATTTGGCGTAAGCCCATTGGCTGGTTGTTTACCCATGCTCTTGCAAATGCCCATCTGGATTGCTTTATACCGATACTTTCCGGCATCTATCACATTCCGACAGGAATCATTTTTGTGGGCACCGGATCTATCTTCTTTTGATGCCTTTTTCAGATTGCCTTTTGAAATACCCTTCATGGGAGCCCACTTGAGTTTGTTTACCATTTTGTGGGCGGTATCCACACTTGTTTATACATATTACAGCACAAAAGATGTTGATATGTCGGCCAATCCTGCCATGAAATACGTACAGTATTTTATGCCATTGATGTTTTTAGGATTCTTCAACAGCTATGCCAGTGGATTGACCTGTTACATGTTCTTCAGCAATTTGATCAACATCATCCAGACAATAGTCACCCGTAAGTTTATTTTTGATGAAGAAAAGATCAGAAAAGAACTGGATCTGCAGAAAAACAAGCCCAAGAAAAAAGGAGGCTTCCAGGCAAAATTGGAAGAGGCTATGAAACAGCAGCAAAAACTTGCCGAAGAGCGCGCAAAATCAAAAAAATAAAAAGTGAAACCTTCTGGTGTTATCGGTGCAGGGAGTTTTGGCATAACAGTAGCAAATCTTTTAGCCGAAAATACGGATGTACTACTTTTCTCGAGAAAAGAACAAGTAGTTCACCAGATCAACAATACCCACAAGCAGCTTGGATACGCCATATCGCCCCGCGTTACTGCCACAATGGACCTAAAATTGATTTGCAGCAGTTGTGATGTGATCTTTTTGGTGGTACCATCCGGAGCGATGCGATCAACGGTACAGGCCATGAGTCCCTATTTAAGACCCTATCACATCATCATCCACGGCACCAAAGGATTAGACACCAGCCTCATAAAAGATGAAGATCTGGAACTCGGGCATTTTGACATGAAGCAGGTATGCACGATGAGCGAAGTTATTGCGCAGGAATCTACCGTGCTGAGAATCGGTTGTATGGCCGGTCCCAATCTGGCTAAAGAAATTCTTCAGGGCTTACCTGCCGCCTCAGTTATTGCATCAGAATTTGATGAAGTAATTAAAATGGGGCAGGATCTGCTTACCAGTAAAAGATTTACCATTTTTGGCAGTTATGATCTTAAAGGAGCTGAGATCAGCGGGTCATACAAAAACATTATAGCACTTGCTTCCGGCATCGTGAGTGGCCTGGGTTTGGGTAAAAACATGGAAGCCCTGTTGATCACCCGAGGTCTTTCTGAAATGATTGAATATGGCACATCCATGGGCTTATCGGGACAGGCATTTTTTGGTGCAGCCGGTTTGGGAGATTTGATTGCAACATCCACGAGCGACAAAAGCCGAAATTTTGGATTTGGTTATCGATTTGCCAAAGGCGAAAAAAGAGAAGATATCATCAAAAGCAGCGTCGAAGTGGTTGAAGGTGTCAGGACGTTGAAGATCATTTATTTTATGGCAAAGTACCATCAAATTGCTCTACCGATCACCAATTTGTTGTACCGGGTCATTTACGAGGATTTTGATGTCAAGAAGGCCATTGAAATATTAATGAGCATACCGAATGCACCGGATGTGGATTTCAATATTGTCAGATAAGGTCAAAGAAATAAAGTAATATGACCATTACCCTATTAATTGTTGTGTTTACCTGCCTGGTTTCATGGTTTGCATTCAACCGTCCTTCCTGGCTTAGCGCGCTGGCACACTATCCGGTTGCTGAATACCACCATGGTGAAAAGTACAGGTGGTTAACCGGAGGTCTGGTTCATGCCGACATCTTTCATCTTTTTATCAATATGTATGTGCTATATGGTTTTGGCACCCCCGTTGAATCCTTTTTCAGCGCCATACATGGGCCAACCTTAGGGCCCATTATGTTTACCCTGTTCTATTTCTTTGCTATTGTACTTTCCAATTTGCCTACCTACATGAAAAACAAAGACAATAGCCGATACAGAGCGGTTGGTGCATCCGGAGCTACCTCTGCCATTGTATTTTCTTTCATTGTATTTGAACCCACGGCAGAACTGGGTTTATTCTTTGTTGTTCCCATTAAAGCCATACTTTTCGCTATTCTGTACTTGGTTTATTCAAGCTGGGCCAGCAAAAAGAATTACGACAACATTGATCACGATGCCCACTTTTATGGTGCTGTTGCAGGATTTCTATTCACCATAGCCATGAAACCTGCATTGTTTTCAATTTTTATTCATAAAATTGTAAGCAATTTCTAATGGAGCCCAAAAAGAGAGTACGTAAGCGAAGCTATATACCCAGCTTCATAACCCTGATGAACCTGGGTTGTGGTTTCATGGCCATTGTCACTGCTGATTATTACAAGAGTTCTATTTTTTTACTTTTTTCACTGGTTTTTGATGTTTTAGATGGTTTTGCTGCCAGGAAACTTCAGGCCCAAAGTGAACTGGGACGTGAACTGGACTCATTGGCCGATTTAACCAGCTTTGGCGTGGCACCGGCTTACCTCTATTATTTATTGAGTCCCGTTGAAGGATGGGCTGCCATGATTCCCCCTTTATTCATTGTACTGGCCAGTGCCTGGCGTTTGGCCAAATTCAATTTATTGCCACCTTCTCCTTACTTTTCTGGACTTCCTACACCCGCTACTGCCATGTTTTTTATTGGCCTTTTTCTGGGTATGAAATATGAAAGTACACTCATCAAAAGCATTATGGATAATGTTTATTTGTATTGGGCCATCCCCATGTTTTTTGGTTTTATGATGGTCAGTACCGTCAGGATGTTTTCTTTGAAAGGCATCAACAAAGACATGAGGCAAAATAAACTGCAACTTTTTTTGCTCCTGGCTTTGATCATATTATTATTGATCGACAATAAGACAGCCGCTCCAATATGCATTTTATTGTACATAATGCTATCACTGGTACAATCCCTTTCGAACAGGGCATAAAATTATATTTTGAAGTAAATTCAAAATTATTGAACAATTATACTGTTATACAGCAGTTTTTCTAAACTTTTTAGAATAATATTTCGTTATTTTGCAGTATTAATGTTTTGAAATGGCAATAATAATTACAGATGAATGTATCAATTGCGGTGCCTGTGAACCTGAGTGTCCCAACAACGCAATTTACGAAGGAGGAGTTGAGTGGACCATCAAAGATGGTAGTACCATTACCGGAAATTATACTTTGGAAGATGGAACCGTTGTGGGTGTTGATGCCAAACAAAGACCTATCAGCGATGACTTTTACTTTATTGTCCCCGACAAGTGTACAGAATGTGTAGGTTTCCACGAAGAACCCCAATGCGCGGCGGTTTGTCCTGTAGATTGCTGTGTACCGGATCCCGATAGAAGAGAAACCGAAGAAATACTATTGGCAAGAAAAGAAAGATTACATCTATAAGTCATGAGGATTGCATTGGTAGGCTATGGTAAAATGGGTAAAGCCATTGAAAAAATTGCCCTATCCAGAGGTCATGAAATTGTTTTCAGGATCAATAGCTTAAATGCTACCGATATAGAAAACCTCTCACCCGAAAATACAGATGTAGTCATTGAATTTACAAGACCCGAATTGGCCCCAGGCCACCTTTCCACCCTCATCCGCAATCGATTGCCTGTGGTATGTGGTACCACCGCCTGGCAACACGCAGAGAACAGGATTTATCAACTGGTTAAGGAGGAAAATGGCAGCCTGGTACATGCATCCAATTTCAGTCCGGGTGTCAACATCTTTTTTGTATTGAACGAATACCTTGCAAAAATGATGGTCAATTGGCCTGCGTATAAGGCATCTATCACAGAGATCCACCACACTGCAAAATTAGATGCTCCAAGCGGAACCGCCATCACATTGGCCAATGGCATTCTGGAGCAACGAAATGATCTCACTCAATGGGCAGAAGGTAATGACGCGAAAGAAGGTACTCTTCCCATTTATTCTATCCGGCAAGACCCTGCTCCAGGCACTCACACCATTAGATATAAAAGTGACATTGATGATATAACCATTTCCCATGAGGCCCATACCAGAGAAGGTTTTGCTACCGGAGCCATCATGGCAGCTGAATGGATTACAGGCAAACAGGGTGTTTTTACCATGAGAGACGTGCTCTCAATCTGATTTTACCCCTCAAAATTAAATGAAAGCGTAAAAATTTGGGAAGTTACATTTTCTAAAACCTTGGATTGGTTTAAATCCTTGTTATAAATCAAGATGTTTCCCAGGCCTCGGGAATACTTAACTTCAGGAGAAAATATAAAAAAGGGATAGAAAAACTGCATGCCAAAACCAACCTCCCACTGGAAATCATGGGGAGAAATTTTGATCAGCGTTGGCGCTTGCCTGGTTTTTGAACTGCTGGCAATATCGTAGTTGTATTTTAATCCCCCGGTCACAAAAACCCTCTTGTCTTTATACGGCTGACTTTTGTATCTAAGGCTGAATGGAAGTTCAAAAAACACGGATTCCACTTGTTTTTCTTCAAGATCATTGAACAGAAAGGAACGGTAAGAAAAAGCAAATCCCGGCAAAAAGCGGAAATCGAAATATTCTCCCATCTTAAGGTTGGCAATCATGTGGATATTGAATCCCCCCTTGCGTTTGCCTTCCGCTATTCGAACGCTGTCATTGCCGATAAAGTAATTTGACTGATTGATCCGAAAGCCGGAAAAATTGGTACCAAAGGCCATGCCGAAATAGTATGCCTTTCCTTGAAAATCCAGGTAGTTGTAATTGTCGCGGGATCTGATTTGTGCTGATAATGCAGAAATCATAATCCCAAACAACAGGGTAAACAAGGCTATTTCTCTCCTACGTATACGGTGCATATTCCAAAGCTTAAAGCATAATAACGTGTATTGTGAAATCCTATTTTACGCAATATGGCTTCAAAATCCTCGTAGCATGGAAATGCATTGGAAGATTCATACAAATAATGATAGGCTTTATCATCTTTTGAAATCATTTTGCCTATTATAGGTAACAAATACTTAAAATACAGAGAGTATAGCTGTTTAATGGGAAATACCCGGGGTCTTGAAAATTCAAGCACCATGATAACACCGCCCTTTTTGAGTGCTCTATACATTTCTGATATACCTTTTTCCAGGTTTTCGAAGTTTCTTACTCCAAAGGAGGACATCACTGCTTCAAATCGATTTTCTTCAAATTGAAGTTCCTCACTATCTCCAGCCACAAATTGGATAATATCAGATTTGCCGGCCTTAGCGGTTTTTATTCTGCCTATTTCGAGCATTTTTTCTGCTATATCCAGGGCAATAATCTCATTAGGATTGAATTTCTTACAAGCCTCCAAGGCCAGATCTCCTGTACCTGTGGCTACATCCAGGATGCTTTTCGGATGGTAAGATGCGATTTTATTTAGTGCAATTTTACGCCAGATTATGTCAGAACCCAGTGACAGAAAGTGATTCAAAAAGTCATACGACCTGGCTATGCCATCGAACATCGACTTTACCTGATGCTTTTTGCCTTCCTGACTTGTATAGGGAGTTACTGTATCGTGCTTGAACTGGGTCATCGTTTAAACAAAGTTGCAAATATAATCAATTGTTTTAATGTGCTTTAGTCTAATTGTATTCCAACAACACTTACTTTACCTCTAGTCGGCTTCCCTCTGTGTGCGCAGAAAACTCAGGTGCATACAAACATTCCATTTGCATCAGGGATCCACTGAAGTTACCCCGATGAACCACCCTTTGCCTGCTTTCCAGCACATGATGTCCTTTGGCAAGGTGATCAAAAAAGTAATGAGTTGCTGCATCGGTTACATTTTCATAATAGCCGAAGCCTTTGCCCCACTTATAACCACTTAGATGGGAGTATGGTTCAAGCCCACTGCCCCGCAAGTCTTTAATATGCACGAATTCCAAATCACGATCCAGGGTCACTTCCATTCTCGCAACCAGAATATCCCCCGGCATCAGAACATTGTTTTCATCCAGGGGTATCAAAATGGTGCTTTTATCTTTAACTGCTTCTTTATAAAGTTTTTTGGTTACCATGGTCCCACCCGGCAGGGAAGATTTGACTTTGTCTATTGATTTGAGGTATTGAAAATAAACCCCTCCCATTGCCACACCGGTACCGGTATTTTTTACTTCCAATTGGGCGAGATTGGGATCAATTTGATCGCGGTTCCAGGTTTGCAGGAAATAACTGCTTCCTGCCTTCAGTTTATTGTCATGCGGTAACCTCTGACCACCGGCTGTTACGCTTACCCCTTCAGCATCGGTAAAGTTCAATTGACGTGGACCTTTTTGGAGGAGCAGAGCTGAAATGGCATCTGCAGTTGCTCTTGTGGATTGCCAGTGATGCGTTTTTTTATGGTTCAACAGCCAAATCTTCATTTCTTCCAACTTACCTTCGTCGCTGCCGGTTTCATGCAATAATTCCATAATGGAAGTATGGGTTTCCACGGGCATCTCATTCCACCTGAGTCCATTGCCGGCATTCCAATAGATGCCCAGTTTAGCGTTGAACTTCGATAATTCCAGCAATGATTTGACCGTGTTTTTCCATGCACTTCCCTTCGTTCTGAAATCATATACAGCCAACCATGTTTGGGTCTTTAAATTGTATTTTGTCAAATGAACAATGGCCTGTTCTTTAAAAAACTGATAAGCGACTTTTGAATTGGGATCCAGAGCCACATTCCTGAAAAATGACCTTGCATACAATTGCAGAATGATCTCATCAGAAGGCATATAGAGCTCCATCTTGGAGGCATCGTTTTTACAATCTTTTTTCACCCTGTTGTACTGTTCAATAAATAGGCGATCCATAAAATCAATGGTGGGGCGCATCCATTCCGCAACCTCTTTTTCAATGCCCATGAAATGAACTTTGCCTGCAGCAATAAGCACTCTGGCAGTGGTGTATAAATTGTAATTACCACCCGGGAACCAACCAAAAGAACCGTCAGCCAATCTGAGTTCTGTTAGTTTATCGCGCCATTTTATCCAATTGTTTTGTTGATTCTCCCTATCAAAAGTTTTAACCAGATGGGCGATTTGTGATTTTTCGAAATTGCTAATGCCAACCCATGGGGTTTCTGCCAGCGTAACCGATTTCCAAGCCTCCATTTGTTCCATGGCTGAAAGGTTTTCATCTCCATGTTGAGACCAGCTTTCCAAAACAGAAGCCAGCTGGGGGTACTGTTGTTGAATGGCAGCTACTAAAGCAGTAGCGTACAATCTATCTGACACATCAATGGCGTTGTCAAAGCCATTTTCCAATACATAGGGAAGCGCCTGTATAGCATACCAGGCAGGATGACTGGTCATTTCGACTGCATATTTCAAAGGATGTACATCATTGCCTTTGGCGTTTTGTAAAGGCAAAAACGAAGTTTTCAGTGTTTCACCGGGTCTGATGATAACGGGCATACTTTCCGTTATCAATACTTCATTGCTCACCACAGGAATGAGTCCAATTTGTGCATCCCCTTTCTGGCCTGAACTTACAGAAATTGTGTATTGGAGCATGGTGGCTTCCGCTTCAGGTATGGCAAGGTTCCATGACACAACTTTTTGCTGTTGACCATCGACAGTTAAAGCAATCGATTGGGGTGAAGCAAGCCATTCCGTTCTGTCTATGCCTGTGAGGTAGTCCTTGATCTTTAAAGAAACAAGAGCATCACCTGCAACATTGATTTGATTGGCCACAGTAGCTGTAAGCGACATTTGATCGCCTGAACGAATGAGTCTTGGCATGTTCGGTAAAATCATCCAGTCTTTGGCTGTTTGGATTTTTTTGTCTGCAACAGCTGACGCAAGATCCTTATTATGGGCAAACAGTTTGAGATGCCATGCAGTGAGTGCTTCATTCATGGTATACTCAATGGTAAGATTCCCCTCCTCATCCGTTAAAAGATGTGGAAAGAAAAACACCAATTCATTAAGGTTCTTTCTTGGATTCATTGCAGTACTTTGATCCCGGCTTTCCGTAGAAGCGACTTCATCCTTTTTGGCGTTGACATCTTTAACCTGTGGTGCTTCCATCATGATGGCTTCCGGTGCGGCTGCAGACCTGTACATTCTGGCATAAATGGCAAAATTGTATACCCCGTAAACACCACCTATGAGCATAGGCAATGATTCAACAGGAGCCATCTCAAAATCCTGCAGTTGATTCCACGCACCATTGAGATACTGATTGTATGCCACACCAAAACCGGGTGTGTCCCAGTACAAATAACCAAAATGTGTGGGGAAAAAATTCTGAACCCAAGGCTGCTGCTCCAATGCATCCAGTGAAGCGTCATACAAGGTGGCCAGCACTTCTGACTTCAGTTGTTGAACCTTTGCTCCCGAAAGTTTAATTTGAATCTTTTCGGCAGCACCGGGCTCTGTTTTATCTTTGATGGAAACCCAGTTGATCTGCAACTCTTTATCAGACCATGGCACATCTATATTCATTTCAGCCGAATAAAAACGATTTTCTTTGATATACCAATAATTCAGGTAAAGCCCACCTTTATCTTCCTCAACCACTTTATAGTTGAAAGCTGAATTCTTTTTGACTTTTATCCAATCGGAATGCAGCAGGTTGTTTCCTCTGAAAAGGGTTACCATAACCATTTGCTCTCCTTCCACTGCACCCAATTTAAGGTTGAGTATTTCACCTGGTTCAAAGGTGGATTTGTTGAGATCTGCCAAAACATATTTGACCTTTGGAAATTTTTTCCTTGCAAAATCTGTGACCACTACAATATCCACAACAGGTCTTTGATTCTCTACCGTAAATTCGAATTGATATACACCCACAGGCAAAAATGAATAATCAAATGAACTGCCTGAATTAAAGGAAGCGACCTTCATCATTTTTCCTTTTTTCCAGTCTTTGTAGGCAGGAGACACTGGAATAGCATCAACATCAATTACTGGTTCATTGGCAGTGTCCCAGTAAGCTTTGCGTGCAATCTTATCCGGACCCATCAATTCATGAATAACAACATTGACAGTCTTTACAACATTTACATCCAAGGTGTTCTTTACCAGAACCATTGCTTTCATGAGACCTGACTTGTCTACCTGATCTGAAATCTTAGACTCAACGGTAAACGGTTCTTGCCTGATAAACAGAGATTGTGTGGCTTGTTGGGTTTCTCCATCATTGGAAGTTACCGTTGCCTCCACTTCAAAAAGATATACCGGCTTATAATCTTTATTTTTTGATGCTTCCGCTTTAAAAGAAAAAGAAAAGTTTCCTGCCAAATCAGAAGAAGTGGTTCCCCGACTGACAATGGTTTCAGACTGATTGAAGATACCAGGATACCACCGGTAACAATAGGGCATAATTTCTCTTCGTTTCACCACATATTTTACTGTGGCACTTTGCAAAGCAAGTCCCGTAAAAAAAGTAGCACTGCCCTTCATGGCAATTACATCGTTCAACGCAATAGAGGTTGACAATGTATCCAGTTTTACCTCAAATCTGGGTCTTTTATATTCTTCTACCCTGACTGATTTACTGTTGTTTTCGCTGGAAATAGTATAATATCCATTCAGTCTTCCTTCCGGTATAGTAAAACTTCCGGAAGCACTGCCCCATTCATTTGTTTTTAACTTCAAGGATTTTACCAGTTGACCATTGGCATCATTCAACTTGACTTCCAACTCTTTTTGGAGCGATAAAGATGGTACACCCTGACTGGAATAATCCAAAGCAAATACCTTAAAATGCAAGGTCTGGCCGGGACGGTAAATAGGCCTGTCAGTAAAAATTTCCTCTCTGGAATATTGAGCAGGCACAAAAGACTGATCTCCTGTATAATGAGTAGCATTGCTGTCGAAGACATCCCTCCCTTTAGTGAGTACCACACCCAATTGAAAATTACCTACTGGTTTTTTTACTCTGCCAGCAACATCAGAAATGCCTTTGCCAATCTCCTTTCGGACACGCTGAGATGCGCTGTATTCCTGCGTGTAAAAGTCAACTTTAACTCCTTTTTCAGGTTTGCCGGTAATGCGATTGACAATTACAATAAAATCTGATACGCCGCCATTGGGGTTGACATAAGCAAGATTACTGACCAAAACCGGGGTAACAGAGAAAGCTCCTGAAAAATCTTTGGTATTGGAAGCCAATAAAAGGTAGCTTCCTTTTTTCTGAGATTTAATCTGCCCATTTGTCAGCACTTCATTGTAATCCCTTTTATCTTCTATGGGAAAGATTAACTCCTGTAAAGGTTTTTCTGCCTGTAACTTCTTTAGGAGCATGGCTTCATCGATATTGTATTCCATTGCAGGAAAATAATCTGGCTTGCGGATCAACCTTATATATGTTTTGTCCAGGTTACGTGTGGTAATCTGGAAGGAAATGGGGTCTTTGTCACTTATGGTCGATTCAGCCAAAATGGAAAGGTGCTTTTGCTGGATTTCTGCTAAAAGCTGACGGCACTGATCCGCACCCGATGTTCCCGGATACAAGGCAATACCTTCTTCACAAAATTTTACAGCACTAACATATCTGTTCTTAGCATTAGTGTTTAATGTCATCCTTGCTGCTTCAGCATAAAGATGAGTTACATACGGTGATTTTCTATAGGCTTTAATTGCATCACGCAACAATGATAGCAGTAAATCAGAATGCTCTGCACCAACGCTTGTAGTTGATAGAAGTTTTATTCTTTCTAATTCAAAGAATGCCGATGAAGACAAGTATTCCTTGCCTGCATTGATTTTCTGAATACGCTGTAATAAAGCAGTCAATTTATTGCCCGGATCTGATTTTTCCTTTGAAATTTCGACGCTGATAAATTTATCAAATGGGTGTTGCAATAAGGAAATGTCAACGCCTTCTTCATTAATTTTTTGGATGTAAAAATCCATCGCAGTTTTTACGACTACATGGAAAAGTGTGGGCATAAAATCACCATCATTCTCTGGGTATGCAACAAATTCAGGGAACTCTCTGGCAGGAAAATTACTTAAAGCAGGATTGTTTACAGCTGTATCCAAATGAAATTGAACCAGCCTTTCGATTTGTGCCTGCGTCATTGACAAAAGATTTTGAGGATCTTCGGTCGGAGTTCTTCCTGCAATCTGATATCGGTTGTCATCCAGGTACCTATTCAAAAACATGGCATAGTAGGCATGCACAACTTCGAGGTAGGGACTTTTTAGCTTTGTCAGTGCTGACGAAAACACAGAATCAACTTCTTCCACTACCTGCTCACCAAAATTCATTTTCAAGGATGTTAAAAAGACAAGTGCCTTGGTATATTGAGATGAATTGCCTTCCTTTTCTGCCTGTTGAGAAATGGTCATGGTTTGCTCCAAAGCAGTCTCCGGCAAATTATTGTCGATGGCTTTGTTTACCCCTTCCCATGCCTTTTCATAATTGAAATTTTGGGCATGAGCAACACCTATGACCATGGAAGTAAGCAGTACACACATAAATCTCATAAGATTGAATTTGTTGGTATAAATTTCTAATAATAAACGGTTGCAGACGATGAAAACTGCTAAAAATGATGTTAATGAAACCCTAATGTAAAAAAAAAGCCTCCCATAAGGAAGGCTTCATTTACAATCTTGGAAAGTTAACTTCAGATCATCTTTTTCGCAAGGTAAAAGTCAACTTTTTCACACGTAGTGTCTGCAATTCTTTCTTCCATGGCTTCCAATGTTTTGGGAGGTGGAATGATTACTTTTTCACCTTTTCTCCAGTTCAGAGGAAGGGCAACTTTGTATTCTTCCGCAAATTGAAGCGCCTCAAGGGCTCTCATGATTTCATCCATATTCCTTCCTACATTCATAGGGTAATACATAATCAATCTGATTTTACGGTTGGGATCCATGAAAAATACAGCTCTTACTGCGGCTGTTTCACTTTCGTTGGGCTGCAGCATACCGAATAGCTTACTCACCTTCATATCTATGTCAGCTATGATCGGAAAATTAAGGTAAACGCCTGTTTTTTCCCTTACATTATTGACCCACGCAAGGTGAGAGTGTATGCTGTCGATACTCAGTCCAAGTAACAGCGTGTTTTTACTGTCAAAGTAATTCTTGTGTTGTGCAAATCCACTCATTTCAGTGGTGCAAACCGGAGTAAAATCTGCAGGATGCGAAAAAAGCAATGTCCATTTGCCTTTGCTGAATTCGCTGAATTTAATTCTTCCGGTGGTGGTAACGGCTTCAAAATCGGGAGCGATATCGCCGATCCTTGGCATAAATTGAATTTCTTCTTGCATCTTAATAAATTTTAATGCAAAGTTATTTCCGTTGAAAAGGAGAAAGGGTGACCAAGGTTACTTATAAAAAAGACAGAAGTTATTTTTCCCGTGCAATGACATAATCTACCAAATCCTGAAGGTAGGTATTGGCTTCATTTTGAGGTAAAGTCTGAATCATCGACAGCGCTGTATTTTTGTACTCGTTCATTTTGGCAATGGTAAAATTGATGCCTTCTGATGCTTTTACAAAATCAATCACCTCCCTTACTTTATTTTCATCGTTACTCTGGTTCTTAATGATGTATATAATCCTTTTTCTGTCCCAGAAAGAAGCATTATTGAGCGCATAAATTAAGGGCAGCGTCATTTTTTTCTCTTTGATATCGATACCAAGTGGTTTGCCTACATTGTCATCTCCGTAATCGAACAAATCGTCCTTTATTTGAAAACTCATGCCAATGTTTTCACCAACCTGTCTCATATACTCAACCATGTTTTCATCGGCTGAGGTAGAAGAGGCACCGAGGCTACAAGAAGCAGCTATCAGGGAAGCTGTTTTTTTGCGAATGATGTCAAAGTATATTTCTTCTTTGATATCCAATCTTCGGGCCTTTTCCAATTGAAGCAACTCGCCTTCCGCCATAGCTTTGACCGCCTTAGACACAATGTGCAACATTTTATACTGTCCGGTATCCAGTGCTATGTGCATGCCTTGTGAAAAAAGATAATCGCCCACCAATACAGCTACCTTGTTCTTCCAAAGTGCATTGATGGAAAAAAAACCTCTTCTTTGATAAGACTCATCCACTACGTCATCGTGTACAAGTGTTGCCGTATGCAACAGCTCTACCATTGAGGCTGCTGTATAAGTATCGGGATTGGTAGGGCCAAATATCTGAGCACTGAGGAAGACAAACATGGGTCGCATCTGTTTGCCTTTGCTTTTTATAATGTAGTGGGTAATTTTATCGAGCAAAGAGACCTTGCTCTTCATCGCTTCTTTGAAATGAATTTCATATTGCCTGAGCTCGGGGTCCAGGTAATTTTTAATTTGGTCAAAAGGAGAAGACATGGAAGAAGCAGTAGCTTTTTAGTCGCGCAAATTTAATTTTTAACCACCACACTCTTGCCTAAGAGCCGTTATTTGTTGATTCCATAGGTCTCGGGTCGATTTTTCATCACCCATGTCACAAAAATCGGTTACTTCGAGAATGGTCTCCAGGGTAACATCGGACTTGTACATCCTGAATTCAAAATATTCAGATGGGTCGTCGGCATCCAACCATTTGAAACGAACCCTTTCATCTTCAATATCATCCACCATTTCAGCATCTTCATAACTGCCATTCCAACTAAATGAAAACAAGTCCTCAGTAATTTCCACTCCATCGCAAAACCATCTGACCAAACAGGCAGGTGTTGTAATAAACTGGTAAAGCAAAGTAGGAGAAGCCTTAAATATAAATTCCAAATCTAATTTTACTCGTTTCATCTTGTAAAGTCAAAAGTTTAGGGGTAATAGCGCAAATAACGGTTATTAAATGGCTAAATAAAAATATTTTTTAATATTTAGACCTATTTTGAACTTTTTTTATTTAAAAAATATTGTTTACCTCGCAGGTCATAAGGATTTAAATTGGGCATGTCTTCGCAATTTTCGTATCAATTCCCAAAAAAATCCTTACTTTTGCGGCCTTTTAGTGTATTTCAGAACAGATTTTTGTAATGAGGCAATTAAAAATCACAAAATCCATCACCAACAGGGAAAGTCAATCCCTTGAAAAGTATTTACAGGAAATTGGCAAAGTTGACTTGCTGACTCCCGAAGAAGAGGTGGATTTAGCCAAGAAGATTAAGGAAGGCGATCAGGAAGCCCTGGAAAGACTTACAAAGGCAAACCTAAGGTTTGTGGTTTCCGTTGCAAAACAATACCAAAACCAGGGTTTATCTTTATCGGATTTGATTAACGAGGGTAACCTGGGTTTGATCAAAGCTGCACAGCGTTTTGATGAAACAAGAGGTTTCAAATTCATTTCCTATGCGGTATGGTGGATTCGTCAGTCCATCCTCCAGGCTTTGGCCGAACAATCCAGGATCGTAAGGTTGCCATTGAACAAAGTTGGATCTCTCAACAAGATCAATCGTGCCTTTTCAGAACTTGAACAGGAATTCGAAAGGGAACCAACAGCGGAAGAATTGGCAGAACTGCTGGACATTCCTTCTGAAGAGGTGGAAACCACTCTGGGGGTGGCAGCCCGCCACGTTTCCATGGATGCTCCCTTTGCTGAAGGGGAAGACAACTCATTATTGGATGTTTTGGAAAACAACAGTTCTCCGGATACCGATGCAGGACTTGAATATGTTGAGTCTCTAAGAACGGAGATTGAAAGATCACTGTCAACCCTTACAGACAGACAATACGATGTCATCAAGTTGTACTTCGGAATCGGAATTGAGCACCCAATGTCATTGGAAGACATTGGCGACAAATTTGGTTTGACACGTGAGCGTGTAAGGCAGATCAAAGACAAGGCGATCAACAAATTAAGATCCACCAGTAAGAGTAAATTGCTGAAAAATTACCTTGGTAATTAACAGGCTATATATCCTGCAAAAAATGTTGCAGTATTTGACATTTAAAAAGGCATTGATTTTTTTCAATGCCTTTTTTCTTTTTAGCCTAAATTGTGTATTGGGTCAAAATGACACCCTGATTGTGATTGATAGCTTAGTGATTACAGCGTCCCGTTTACCACAGAGACCCATTTTTGTAAGTCCTTTCCTTACCCCGGCATTTCAGGCAATACTCAGTCAGGGATCTTCTGTAAATGATTATTTACAAGCCGTCCCGGGTTTATTCACCCTTTCCCCCGATAATTATGCACAAGATACCCGAATTACCAGCAGGGGTTTT
>WBZP01002885.1_pt1 | contig 19352 bp, 18 predicted proteins | sample 5204301 | NCBI WGS metagenome assembly WBZP01 (sample SAMN12412401, study PRJNA552823) | activated sludge metagenome | isolation source: activated sludge from nitrification reactor of wastewater treatment plant... | place: USA: Pennsylvania | collected 2017 | reverse complement strand
CCAGCAGCTTGGCGGCGCGCTGCGGGAACTTGGCGTTGGGCTGGTGGAAGACGGCCCAGCGGTAGTCGGCCGCCGTCGTGCCCAGCAGCTCCATCATGCGCTCGGCCGCGCCGGTGACGTGCTTGAAGTAGGCCGGCTCGCCGGTGAAGCGGTCGCCGTGCGACGGGTAGTTAGCGTGCTCGCGCCGCCAGAAGTCGGGCGTATCGGTGACGAAGGAGAAGGAGCCGCTGATGAGGGCCAGCGCCTCGGCCCCGGGGCCGATGAGGACGGCCGCGCCGCCGGCGGCGGCGGTGTACTCCAGCGCGTCGCCCGGCCGCCCCTGGGCGGTGTCCATGCCGATGCTCAGGGCGTACTTGGCCATGCCGGAGCCGACGAAGCCCATCGCCGCCTGCATCGCCTCGGTGCCCGCCTTGCAGGCGAACTCCCAGTCGGCGGCCTGTGTCGTCGGCACGGCGCCGATGGCCTCGGCCACGATGGTGCTGCTGGGCTTGACGGCGTAGGGATGGCTCTCGCTGCCCACCCACACGGCGCGAATTTCGCGCGGGTCAATCTGCGCCCGCGCCAGCGCGTCGCGCGCGGCCTCGATGGACATGGTCACCACGTCCTCATCCAGGCCGTTGACCGCCTTCTCGTCAATGGGCGTGCCGCCCGTGCCGCCCTTCCACATGCGGGCCACTTCCGTCGCCGGCAGGCGGTAGCGCGGCACGTAGGCCCCGTAGCCGACGATGCCCACCGGGCGGTCGGGTTTCAAAAGTCCGTCTTTCGGATCGTAGTCACTCATTCGGTCCTCTTATTTGTAGGGCGATTTGGTAAATCGCCCTGCGGCTGGATGGTCGTCTCCGGCACACCCATATTCCATAACCGTCAGGAAGCAGGGTCCGTACCTGGTGGGCCGGCAAGCACCCTGGGGACGTACTCAAGCAACTGAAGTTTGCCGTCGAACGTTCGGCTGGCAACCATGTCAAGGGCGACATCTGGATATCCGTCGTAGATCCGGTCGTAGCCGCTGCTCCCGGTAATCACGGGAAAGACAACCACCCGGAAACGGTCCACGAGGCCGGCCTTGAGGAGCGACCGGCACAAGGTGAGGCTGCCAATCGTGGTCAGCGGGCCTTTGCCTTCCTGCTTCATCGCTCTCACCGCCTCGACCGCATCGCTGCTGATTAGCCGGGTATTGGGCCACGACAATGGGGGCTTAAGCGTTGTGGAGAAAACCACCTTAGACGCACTGGTGAGTTCATCCACGCTGCCCTCTTCTTCGCTCCTCATATCCGAATCCACTGTCCCAACTTGAGCGGCGAATCCGGACATCAACTTGTACGTGTTCGCTCCCATCAAGACCGTATAGTCGCCCAGGGATTGCTCGCCGAGCCAGGCCAGATACTCGGGGCCTTCAAGCCCCCACCATCCAGGCCAGCCTTCTGCTGCGCCGTAGCCGTCCAATGAGCAAATGAAGTCCACTAACAGTTCCTGCTTTTTCATCTCAACTACTCCTTCGGGTTGCCTGCTGTCTGCTTCAGGCTTTAATGGCTTCGTTGAAATGTCAATGCGCCGATTATCAGCGGGTGATTCAACCAATCACCCTACCTATTCGCCAGCAGTTCGCGGGCGCGTTCCACGCGAATACTGCCCTCGGCCACCAACTGGTCGGCGATGGCCTGCACTTGCTTCTCATCGGCCCCGGCGGCCAAAGCCACCTGCCGGGCGTGGAGGCGCATGTGCCCCTTCTGGATGCCGTGGGTCGAGAGGGCGCGGATGGCGGCCAGGTTCTGGGCCAGCCCGACGCAAGCCAGCAGCCGCGCCAGTTCGCCGGCCGATTCGACGGCCAGTATTTTCATGGCCACGCGGGCCGTCGGGTGAACCTTCGTCGCCCCGCCGACCGTGCCCACGGCCATCGGCAGGGTGATCTCGCCAAAGAGGTCGCCGTTGCCGTCCACGTGCCAGTCGGTCAGGGCGGTGTAGCGGCCGTTGCGGGCGGCGTAGCTGTGCGCCCCGGCCTCGATGGCCCGCCAGTCGTTGCCGGTGGCGATGCACACGGCGTCAATGCCGTTCATGATGCCCTTGTTGTGCGTCGCCGCGCGGTAGGGGTCAACGACGGCGAAGGCATTGGCCTCGGCGATCAGCCGGGCCACGTCTGCGCCGGGGATGTCGGGCAGGGTCAGCTCGGCGGCGGGGATGGTGCAGCGGGCGGTGGCCGTGCGCCGGTCGGCCAGATTGGACAGGATGCGCAGGTTGGTGCGTCCGCCGGTTAGTTCGGCCAGCCGCGGGGCGATGGCTTCGGCGGCGGTGTTGACGGTGTTGGCCCCCATCGCGTCTCGGCTGTCGAACAGCAGATGGACGATCAGCATGGGGCCGACGGGCGTGTCGGGGAAGGGGCGAGCCTCGATGCCGCGCGCGCCGCCGCCATAGGCGACGATGCTCTCGCTGCACGCATCGGCGCGGGCCATCAGTTCGTCGCGGTGGCTCAGCACGGCCAGCCGCGCCGCTTCCAGGTCGGGGATGTCGAGTATCTGAATCTGGCCGATCATGATCGGCTCGGTAGATTCGGCCCGGAAGCCGCCGCCGGCGCGGATGAGCTTGGCGGCGTGGCTGATAGCGGCCAGGACGCTCGGCTCCTCGACAGCCATGGGGATGAGGTAGTCGCGGTCGTTGATGAGGAAGTTGACGGCGATGCCCAGCGGCAGGGCGTAGGTGCCGACGACGTTCTCGATCATCAGGTCGGCCTGGGTGGGGCTAAGCCCCTGCCCGGCCAGCACGGCCCGCTCGCTCTCGTCCAGTTCCGCCCAATCGCCAACAGCGGCCACGCGCTCGGCCGGCGGCAGCTTGTAGAAGCCGGGCAGGCGCGCCGTCTTGTGCTCCACAGCTAGATTCACTCCCATGTTCTCCGTTCCTGCAAGTTCTGTGAGTTTAAACCGATTTCGAGGTCTACCGTTGCGGACTATAGCGCCGGATTGCTGTCAAAATCTATCAACTAGGGGCCAGGGGCTAGGGGCTAGGGGTTAGGGGAAGAGCGATCTTCCCTGGCCCCTAGAACCTAGCCCCTAGCCCCTAATTCCGGTAGTATTGGCAGTGTATGAAAGCAACCATCCTCTTCCTGCTGATGCTGCTGCTGGTGGCCGCCGCCGGCTTTGTCTTCCTGTTCCAGAGCGGGCTGCAACTGCGCGACGAAGCGCGGCAGATCGCCGCCGACAACGAGACGTTGCGCGACCAGACCGCGGCGGCCGAGCTGGAACTGGCCGGCGAGCTGGCCACGCGCGAGGCCATGACCGCCGCGCTGGCCACGGCCGAGCACGACAGCTTGCTGCTGGAAGGGCAACTGGTGGACAGCCAACTGGCGGCCGAGGAGCTGGCTACCCGGGCAGCGACCCTCAGCGAAGAGTCCGATGGTTTGCGCGACGAGCTAACCCAGTTGCAGGGCGCGGCCCAGGCCCGGCCGCCGGTGGCGCGCATCGTCACGCCCCTCGACGCGGCCATCATGCCCCTCGACCAGCCGGTGCAGGTCGTGCTGGTGGCCAGCGACGCCGCCGGGCTGACCGACCTGACGTTCGAGGTGGACGACCGGCGCTACGCCTCCTACCCCCTGGACGGCGAGACGCTCTACGCGCGCACGCTGGAGTGGCCCGCGCCGGCCGAGGCGGGCGAGCACACCTTCACCGTCACCGCGGTCAACCTCAATGGCGTCGCCAGCGAACCGCAGACGATCACCGTCCAGGTGCAGGACATCGAGGCCACCAACGCCGCCATCCGCGCCGAGGTGGAGGCCAACGTCGTCGCCCTGCGCGGCCTGGAGCCGCTGGCGACGATCACTCCGGTGGTGCTGAGCCGCGATGCGTTGCGCGACCGGCTGGCAGCGGAGATGGCCGAAACGACGCCCGAAGCGGCCCGCGCCGACGTGCTGGAGTTGAGCGCCTTTGACTTTATGGAGCCGGACTACGATCTCGCCGCGGCGCAACTGGAGCTTCAGGGGGACGGCATCCTGGGCTACTATGACCCGGACACGGCCGAGTTCGTCGTCGTCAACGACGGCGCGCTGCTCGACGCGCCGGCCCAGTGGACGCACGCCCACGAGTACGTCCACGCTCTGCAAGACCAGCACTACGACCTCGGCGCGCTGACCGATGACACCGTGAACTCGGAGTTCCAGGCCGCCGTGCGCGCCCTGGCCGAAGGGGAGGCGGAGCTGGTGCAGTACCTCTACCTGACCGAGGGAAGCTTCTTCAGCGACGAGGAGACCACGGCCATCATCGCCGACGCCGCCGCGGCCGGCCGCGATGACCTGGACAACTACCCCCCGGTGCTCATCAGCAGCCTCGTCTTCCCCTACAGCAGCGGCTCGCGCTTCGTCGAGGCGCTGTACAACGAGGGAGGCTTCGCAGCCATTGACGCCGCCTGGCTTGACCCGCCGCGCTCTACCGAGCAAATCCTGCACCCTGAACGCTACCTGGCCGGCGACGCGCCGCAGATCGTTGCCCTGAACCCGCTGACGGACACGCTGGGTGTCGGCTGGGAACAGATCGCCGACGACATCCTGGGCGAGTTCTTCCTGCGCGAATACCTCGACCAGCAGTTGGCCGCCTCGGCCGCGGAGCGGCTGGCCGAGGGGTGGGGCGGCGACCGCTACGCCGTCTATTGGAACGAGACCACGGGCGGGTTGGTCATGGCCCTGCGGCTGGTGTGGGACACGGCCGAAGACGCGGCCGAATTCGCCGCCGACTACCCGGATTATCCGGCCGGGTTATTCGGCGTCGTGGCCCAGGCGCAGCCGGACGGCAGCGCTTGTTGGGTGCGCGGCGAGGCGATCTGTTTTCTACAATCGGGCGAGGAGTCGTGGGTCGTGCGCGCGCCGGACACGACCACGGCGGCGGCCGTTCTGGCGGCGCTACGCGCGCCGAGCGCCTGAGTTAGGCGGGCAATCGCGCCCGACCTAGCGGCGCTGGCGGGCGGGGGGGATGGCCCGCGCGTCGGGCTGCTGCACCGGCTGCCGCTTGGGCTTGCGCCGCTGCGAGTCGTCCACAGCCTGGCGGATGAGGTAGTGCATGGACGCCAGGAAGTCCTCATCGAAGGCGCGATAGCCGCACACGTCACAGAAGTACGCCGGCGCGTCGGGCATGACCAGCATCTGGCGGCCTAGCTTCATCAGGAAGGGCGAGTTGATCAGCCGGTAGCGACCAACGCCACATTCATCGCATTTCAACGCGGACATGGCTTACCTCCTGGCTTCCTCAATGATGGCGATGCCGGCGCTGGCCCCGATGCGGCTGGCCCCGGCAGCGATCATGGCCCGGGCATCGGCATAGGTTTTGATGCCCCCGGCCGCCTTGACGCCAATCGCCGGCCCGACGACGCGCCGCATCAGGGCGACGTCGGCCGCGGTGGCCCCGCCCGGCCCAAAGCCGGTCGAGGTCTTCACGTAGTCGGCCCCGGCGGCCACCGCCAGCAAACAGGCGGCGACCTTCTCCTCATCCGTCAGCAGCGCGGCTTCGATAATTACTTTCACCAGCGCGTCGGCGGCGTGGGCCTGTTCGACGACGGCGGCGATGTCGTCCTGCACCCGCTGCGTGTCGCCGCTCTTCAACGCGCCGATGTCAATGACCATGTCAATCTCCGTCGCGCCGTCGAGCAGTGCAGTGGCTGTCTCGAAGGCCTTCACCGTCGCGGGGGTGGCCCCCAACGGGAAGCCGACGACGGTGCAGACGGGCACGGCCGATTCGCTCAGTTCGGCCGCGGCCAGGGCGACGTAGCTGGGGTTGACGCAGACGGAGGCGAAGCGGTGTTCGGCCGCCTCGGCGCACAGCCGCCGGATTTGGTCAGCCGTCGTGTCGGGCTTCAGCGCGGTGTGGTCAATCACCGCCGCCAGGGCGACGGGGTCGCCGGCGTCAACCGGCTGCCAGATGAGGCCGGGATAGGGCTGGGCGGCGAACGGCTGGCCGATACGCGCGGCGACGGCGGCGATCATTTCGTCCATGACAGGGGGTGTTTGCGGATGGGTGACTTGGCTCACGCCGGTTTGACTCGTTGCTGAAGTTGCACGCCGCGATGATAGCACAACCGCCGCGGGAAACCAGGCCACTTTTTCTAGCTGGAAGGAAGTACGTAGTCGTGGTGGGGCACGCGCGACCAATCGCTGGGCGGCCAGTAGACGACCAGCGCCTTGCCTAGAATGTGGTCTATGGGCAGGAACCCCCAGGCGTGGGAGTCGCTGGAGTTGTTGCGGTTGTCGCCCAGGACGAAGTATTGCCCTTCGGGCACAATCCAACTGCTGCTGTAGGTCGGCGCGGCCTGAATGTACGGCTCGTCAATGGCCGCGCCGTTGACGCTGACGACGCCGTTCTGAATCTCGACCGTGTCGCCGGGCAGGCCGATGACCCGCTTGATAAGGTTCATCTCGCTCTGCGGGTGGCGAAAGACGATGATGTCGCCGCGCTGCGGTTCGTCGAGTTGATAGGCGAAGTTGCTGATGAGCAGGTATTCGCCGTTGAGTAGCGTCGGGTTCATGCTGTTGCCGTCAATGCGGTAGCGGCCGACCAGACCGTTGACCAGCCAGAAGATGAAGAACGTCAGCAGCAGCGTCTCGATGATCTCACGGATGAAGGCCGACGCGGGACGGCGGAAGTCGGCCGGCGGGGGCGGCTCGGCGCGGGCCGGCAGTTGTGGGGCCGGGGTTGTTGTCTGATCGGCTACTGACATGCGCTTTCTCTCAGGCTGCCTCTCGGTGGGGGCACGCTGCAAAGATAATAACCGTCCTCGTTGCCGGGCGCAAGACCTGGCGCGTTTGTTAAACGCGCTATAATGTGGGCATCTATGGGCTTTCCGACCTGGACTTTATGGGGCATGGGCGTGTCGGCCTTCGCGGCGCTGCTGGCCATCGCCCTGGCCTTTGTGGCGCTGTCGCCGCGGATGTTGACCCGGCTCAACATGACCAACCGCCGGCTCGATATGCGCGCCAGAACCTTCACCGGTTATGGCCTGGCCCTTCTGCTGCTGGCGATGGGCTTCTTTGTCGCGGGCGTGCCGTTGGGCGAGGAAGCCGCGCCGCTGGCCGAGGCCACGCCCGCCGCCACCGGCGACGAGGCCATCGCCGCCACGACGCCCATCACGGCCACGCTGGCCGCCGGCAGCCAGTCCGGGGCGATGGTCGGCCTGCCGACCAGCAGCGCCGAAGACAGCAACTCTAGCGGCCTGCCGACGGTTGACCTGAGCGCCGTCGCGCCCATCAGCGGCACGGTCGAGTTGGCCCTGCCGCCGGGCGCGGCCACCGGCGAACCGGGCGCGGCCGAGGCCACCGCCGCGCCGCAAGCCACGGCCGAAGCGGCGACGGCCGAACCGACGGCCACGCTCTCCCCCACGGCCACGCCGACCCACACCCCCGCGCCGACACCCACACCCACGCCCATCCTCGTGCCCACGGCGCGCGTCGGCGATGATACTAGCACGCTGCCCGTGCGCCGGCAGCCGGGGCTAGACGAGCCGGTGCTGGCCGTCCTGGTGCGCGGCGAAATCGTGCTGCCCCTGAGCGGCCACGCCTTCCATACCGGCGAGGTGTGGCGGGAGATCAGCACGGTGAATGGGATCATTGGGTGGGTGCCGGAGCGATTTCTGTCGTTTGAAGAAGTAGAACAGTAAGCTGTATTGACAACGTATATACGTTGATATATGATTTCTCGTGTCAGACGTTAGCTACATTCATCGCGAAGTCATTTTCGAGTGGAACAATCAAAAGGCAATTGCCAACCTACACAAGCATGACTTATCGTTTAAGTCGGCCTGTGAGGCGTTCTTCGATCCATTTCTTATCGTTTTGGAAGACGTAGAAGCAGTGGGCGACGAACTGCGCGAGAAGCTCATTGGGATGACGCGCGATTGGCGGATTGTACTGGTTGTGTATGTCATGAGAGCGGATAGAGTACGTCTCGTTTCAGCCAGGGATGCTACGGCGTGGGAAAGAAAGCAGTATGAAGATCAATGAATTGCAACAACGATTGCGCAAAGATCGGCCGATGGTGACGATTAGCCTGCGAATGCCCGAAGACGTGCTCAACGATCTGAAGCGCGTCGCGCCACTGTTGGGCTTCTCCGGCTACCAACCGCTCATGCGGGCCTATATCGGCCAGGGGTTGCGAACCGACCTAGAGCGACTGGACAGCTTGCTGGACGTACCCGAATTTATCGAAAGTCTACGCCGACAGGGAGTGCGTGAGGAAGTCCTTGAGTCAGCATTGGCCGAGGCCAGAGCCGTCTACGTCACGTCTGACGAACTGGCGGGCACATCCGAGAAAGAATAACTGCCTAGCGACTTATCCTGCCAGATACCCCTCCAACGCCTCAATCTTCGCCGGCAGCATTACCGGCGCGCTGGCCTGCTCCACCGCCGTGCCGGGGTCTTTCAACCCGTGGCCGGTCAGCACGATGACCGCCGTCTGGCCGGAGGGGTCAATCTCCCCGCGCTCAATCTGCTGCTTCAGCGCCGCCAGCCCGGTGGCCGAGGCCGGCTCCACCCACACCCCTTCGCGCTTGGCCAGCAGATGCCAGGCGGCCAGGATGTCGTCGTCGCTGACGGCGGTGATGATGCCGCCGGACTCGTCCAGCGCCGCGGCCGCCTGTCGCCAGCGGGCGGGGTTGCCGATGCGGATGGCCGTGGCCAGCGTCTCCGGCTTCGCCACGACGCGGCCGAGGACGATGGGCGCGGCCCCGGCGGCCTGGCCGCCCAGCAGCCGCGGCAGCCCACGGTTGTACTGCTGGTAGCCCATCCAGTAGGCGCTGATGTTGCCGGCGTTGCCCACCGGCAGGCAGTGCCAATCGGGCGCGACGCCGCCCAACTGGTCAACGATCTCGAACGCGCCCGTCTTTTGCCCCTCCAGCCGCCACGGGTTGACCGAGTTGACCAGCACAATGGGCTGCCGCTCGCAGATTTCGCGCACCAGCCGCAGGCCGTCGTCGAATGAGCCGGCGATACTGATGACCTCCGCGCCATAGGCCAGGCAGGCGGCCAGCTTGCCCAGGGCGATCTTGCCCTCCGGCACCAGGACGAGGCAGCGCAGCCCGGCGCGCGCGGCATAGGCGGCGGCGCTGGCGGCGGTGTTGCCCGTGCTGGCGCAGATGACCGTCTGCGCCCCTTCGCGCGCCGCCTGGGTGATGGCCGCGGTCATGCCCCGGTCTTTGAAGGAGCCGGTCGGGTTCAGACCTTCGTACTTCAGGAACAGCCGCAAGCCGCGCCCCGGGGCCATCTCCTCGGCCAGCCGCGGCGCGGGGATGAGCGGCGTGTTGCCTTCGTTGAGGGTGACGATGGGGGTGTCGTTGTCAAACGGCAGGTAGTCGCGATAGGCATCAATGACGCCGTTCCAGTTTGTCATTTATTTACTCCACAAGCGATCAAGGCCAAGACGCCAGAATTTAACGCAAAGACGCCAAGACGCAAGGACGCAAAGAAAGAACTCTTCTTTGCGTCCTTGCGTCTTGGCGTCTTGGCGTTGAACTCTTAACTCGTCACTTGTCACTCGGAATGACAAGTGTCTGCCCCGAATAGATGACATAGGGCTCAGCCAGGCCATTGGCGGCGGCCAGTTCGCCGGCCGGCAGCCCATACTGTTGCGCCAATTCCGACAGCGTCTCGCCCGTGTGGACGCGGTGGTTGAACTCTGGCGTCGGGCCGGGCACGTCGGGCGGAATCTTCAGCAGTTGGCCGGGGTAGAGCTGGTTGGGCGTGGCCAGGCCGTTGGCCTCGGCGATCTGGGCCCAGTTGACGCCGTACTGCCGGCTGATGGCGTAGAGTGTGTCGCCGGCGGCTACGGCCACGACGACGACTGACGGAGGAGAAGGTTCCAGGGGCAAGGGGCCAGGTTCCAGGGCAGAGGCATCTGCCCCTGGCCCCTGGTCGCTGGAACCTGGAACCTGCTCCGCCGGCATTTGGCCGGCAGCGGTCGGCCGTCGGCCGTCGGTGGTCGGCCCCAAAGTTTGGCCCTCGGGCGTGGCCGTGGGCGAAGGGGGAAGGCGCAACTCCTGGCCGACGGTGATGGCGTTGGGGTCGGTGATGCCGTTGTACTCGGCGATGGCCACCCACGACAGGCCATAGAGCAGGCCGATGCGATAGAGGTTCTCGCCGGCCTGCACGACGTGGACGCGCTCGCCGCCGGGGGTGGGGGTGGCGGGTGGCGAGGGGCGCGTGGCGGGTGGCGTGGACGTGGGCGGGGCGGCGGTCGTAGCCGTGGCAGTTACGATAACCGTGGGCAGGAGTGGCAGCACGATCGTCGGCGTCGAGGTAGGCACGGGCGCTGTGGCCACGAAAGTGGCGGTGGCCGTGGGCGGCGGCAGGGGCGTCCCGTCCAGCCGCGGCGAGGCTTCGCGGGTGGCGGTGGGGGTGGGCACGGGCGTCTGTGGGCCGCTGTCGGCCCCCGCGCCGCCGCCGGCTTCGGGGTCGGTTGACTCCACGCCTGGGTCGGTTACGGCTGCCGGAGCCTGGCTACAAGCGGCCAAGCACAGTGCTGCCGTCAGCAACAAGACACACCCTATACTGGCCGCCACCCGCCTCTTCGTCGTCACGTCCTACCTCCACCAAAAATCAGATGGTACTATAGCACGAAGTAGTGAACTATGAACGAGGAAATTAGGGCCGTCGTGGCCCCGATTGATGACCCGCAGCGTCCCATCTATCACTTTTTGCCCCCGTCTGGCTGGCTCAACGACCCTAACGGCTTCATCCACCACCGGGGAGTCTACCACCTGTTCTACCAGCACAATCCCGCCGGCGGCTACCATGCGGACATCCATTGGGGCCATGCCACCAGCCCCGACCTGGCGCGCTGGCAACACCGGCCCATCGCCCTGGCCCCCACCCCGGGCGGGCCGGACGCCGGCGGCTGCTGGAGCGGCTCGGCGGTGAACGCCGACGGCCGCCCGCTGCTCTTCTACACCGGCGTCTTCCCGCAGACCGTCTGCGCCGCGCTAGGCAGCGCCGACCTGGACACGTGGGCCAGGCACCCGGCCAACCCCCTCATCGCCGCCCCGCCGCCCGGCTTCGGCGGCGAATCTGGCGACTTCCGCGATCCCTATGTCTGGCGTGAGGGCGATGTGTGGTGGATGGTCATCGGTTCGCGCGTCGAGGCCGGGGGCGGGGCGGTGCTGCTCTATCGCTCGGCCGATCTGCGGGCCTGGGAGTTTGCCGGCCCGCTGCTGGTCGGCCAGGTTGCGCCGGACGCACCGCTGTGGACGGGCACGATGTGGGAGTGCCCCAATCTCTTCCCGCTGGACGGCCGCCACGTGCTGGTCGTCTCCTTCCAGAACCACGCCACTGGCAAACTGCTCTACGCCGGCTACAGCGTGGGCGACTTCAGCGATGGGCGCTTCACTCCCGGCCCGTTCCGGCCGCTGGAGGTCGGCGACACGCTCTACGCGCCACAGGTGACGATTGACGAAGGCGGCCGGGCGGTGCTCATCGGCTGGCTGCGCGAGGGGCGCGACGGCACGGCCCAGCGCGCCGCCGGCTGGAGCGGGGTCATGTCCTTGCCGCGCCTGCTGTCGCTGGGGGAGGACGACACGTTGCGCTTCCGGCCCGCGCCCGCGCTGGCCCAACTGCGCGGCGAACCGTTCCCCGTTGCGCCGCGCCTCTTCCGCCCCGGCGACGCCAACCCGCTGGCCGAGTTGCGCGGCGGCTCATTGGAGATCGAGGCGGTGTTGGAACCGGCCGGGGCGACGGCCTTCGGCCTGACCTGGGGCGATCCGGGGTGCGACCCACTTTCCGCAGTGGGTTGCACCTCTCTGCGCGGCGACGTGGCCGCCGGAACCATTACCATAGAAACCGAGTTTCTTCCGAGAAACTCGGTTTCTAAAGCGTGGCCCACCGCGCCGCTGCCCGCCGGGCCGGTGCGGCTGCGCGTCTTCATTGACCGGTCGGTGGTGGAGGTGTTCGTGGATGACCGGGCCGTGCTCTCCGGCCGCTGCTATCCCGCCCGGCCGGAGGCGATGGGGGTGGCGTTGTGGGCCGAGGGAGGGGCGGTGCGGGTGGTGGCACTCGATGGGTGGGGGATGGGGAGTATTTGGAGGGTGTGAAAGGGCTACGACTATGCTAGGCGCGTCGGGCAACTTCGGCCAGTGCATGTTGCATTGTAGGAGATTAACAAAATAATCAGCACATACACTGTCGGCTTCTCGCGGCGGGTTGAAGAACCCGCCGCTAGCGCAGAAGTGCGTTCAAACGCACTTTCAGAGAGAGAGGGGCTTCTTCAGTGCGATTCATCGCACTTCCTACGCTAGCGGTGGGTTTTCAACCCACCGTCTGGAGTTTGGCTTTTCTTGCACAAAGGAAGACCTTTCGGTACAAGCTGAGGTATCAGAACAGCAAACCGAGAGGTCTTCCGATGACAACTATCCCACAAAACGACGAACTGCTCAAGCACCTGTTGGCTCTGCTGAGTGCCCACCGGGTCATCTTCAAGCAGGAGCGCGTCTACCAGCGCGTGGTGGCGCTGGTGCTGGGCGAGGTATTCACCTTCGCCCGGCATACGGTGACGCAGTTGCTGATGAGCCTGGGGCTGACGGCACAGGAGTGGAGCGCGTGGTACCGGCTGTTCAGCCGGGGTCGGTTCCAAGCGGAACGAGCCAGCGCGGTGCTGCTGACAGAAACGTTGGCGCATGTGGCCGCCGATGAGGTCTACGTGGTGGCGGGGGATGGGACACAGACGCCCCGGAGCAGCCACAAGATAGAAGGCTCCGGCTGGTTGCGCAACCCACGGACACCCCCGTTCAGAATCGGCATCCATGCGGCCCAGCGGTGGTTCAACGGCTCGTGGCTGATGCCGGCTGAGGAGGGCTACAGCCGGGCCCTGCCCCTACGCTGGCTGCCGGCGTTCACGGCCAAGTCGCGCTGCCAGGTGCATGAGCCGTGTGCGGAGTGGGCCGCGGCGGCCAACTTCCTGAAGTGGGTCAAAGAGCAGTTGGTAGCCGCCGGGCGGCCGGCCCAACCGGTGCTGATGGTCGGTGATGGGCACTACGCCAACCTCAGCCTGTGGAATGCCCTACCCGACGGGGTGACACTGCTGAGCCGCAGCGCCAAAAACCGCGTCCTGTATGAGCTCCCCCCAGCGGTGCAAGGCGGACGCGGCCGTCCCCGCCTCTACGGGTCCCGCGCCCAGACCCCCCAGCACCTGTGGCGGGAACGAAAGGGCTGGCAGTCGCTCAACCTGACCGTCCGCGGTCGGCTGCGTCACTTGCAGGTCAAGGTGCATGGCCCTTACCTGCGCCGTGGCGCAGCCGACTGTCCGCTGATGCTCATCGTCGTGCGTGGCAAGGACAACCAGCGCACCCGCCGCGTGCCCCTGCCTTTCCTGGTCAACGCCCGCCAGGATGAACATGGCGTTTGGGGGCTGCCCCTGCCCCTGTCCACCCTCCTGTTCTGGGCTTGGCAACGCTGGGAAGTGGAAGTGGCCCACCGCGAACTGAAAAGTAACTTTGGCCTCGGTCACAAGCAGTGCTGGCAGCCTACCGCCGCCGTCGCCTCCGTCCAGTGGAGCGCCTGGGTCTACAGTCTGTTGCTCCTGGCCGGCTACCGCACCTGGGGCTTGTGTGGCGCGCCGGCCGTGCCCACGCGCTGGTGGCGCGGCGCTGACCGTTGGTCGCTCAACACCCTCTGGCGTGCTTACCGCGCTGCCCTGTGGGGTAGCCACGAATTTCGGCCCCTTTGGTCGTCGTCTACCCCTGATTGGCCCGAAAAGGAGGCTTGCCTGCTGGCTTTGCGCCATGCTGCCTTTGCTTCCGCCCGTTCCTGACCCTTCCGACCGGCTTTCTGCCGCGCCCTGACAGGCAAATACGGCCACCCACCCGTTGCCGGTCCCTTCTAATTGGCCAAACTCTAGGCGGTGGGTTTTCAACCCACCGTCTGCGATGAACATCGCAGCCCGGCCGGCGAGGTATGCCCATTTAATTGCTAATCTTCTACAATCCGCCGCGGCCAGTTAACGCGATATGCCGATTTATTTGTTAATTTCCTATAGTTAACATGAGTGCAAACGAGCTATTCGTCCGCACAGACGTAAGGGAGACACGATGAAAACGCTACTATATCGGGTTATCCTGCGACCGGAACCGGAGGGCGGCTACACCGCGTTAGTGCCGTCGCTGCCGGGGTGCATCACCTATGGGGAAGACGCTATCTCGATGGCGCGGGAGGCTATTGGACTTTATGTCGAGAGCCTTGTCGCGCATGGTGAGGAAGTGCCGACCGAAGAAGGAACGCTGGAATATGTATTGACGGTGAACTATGCCGAAGCTACCGGCGTTGACGCCTAGGAACGTTACCCCCATTTTGGAGAAGCGCGGCTTCATATTCGATGGGGCACAACGTTAATTTTAAGTCGTAAGTCCACAACTCAATGTCAGCATGGCGAGATGCGCTATAGACTACATGTTCGCTATGCTTCCGCGCTATGATGATTCCACGAACGTTTTGACCGGGCTTGGCTATATTTTGTACTACCCAGGCGATATACCGATCAAGTTGAGAAACTACCTTGTCCGGGGCACGGTTGCGTTTGAGCTCGATAATAACCAGATCGTTATCCTCGTCAGTGCAAAGCAAGTCGATTTCACCTGCTGAAGTGCGGTAGCGAATTCCTGATTGTTTAGCTCCGCTTGTGCTATTAGTCTCAGGTTCGTAGATAGCCCAACCAGGGAATAGTTGAGAAAAACTATTGACTACAAGATCTTCTAAATGGCGTTCTAGAATGTCATCGTGCAGGTCTTTTGTTCTGGGGACTAGCTTTCCCTGTACTCTCTTGCTCGACTTTTTACGGTCGAAGTAGTCCCAGACAAAGATGATTAACAATATGACGATAATCAAGACGACGATCGCCAGAAATGTTCCAGCAAAAGCGCTGCCAGTAACTGTCCAATCCATTGTTACGATGACCTCTTAATAGAACGCCGTATGTTTCTTAATGTAGTGAAGATCCCTATCAACCAGTCATCATCGGTATCTTTACTCCTCTCTCCCGCGCCACCTCCACCGCCCGCTCATACCCCGCATCCACATGCCGCGCGACGCCCATGCCCGGGTCAACCGTCAGCACCCGCTCCAGCCGGCGGGCGGCGGCCGGCGTGCCGTCGGCGACGATGACCTGCCCGGCGTGGAGGCTGTAGCCGATGCCCACGCCGCCGCCGTGGTGGTAGCTGACCCACGTCGCCCCGCTGACGGCGTTGACCAGGGCGTTGAGCACCGGCCAGTCGGCGATGGCGTCGCTGCCGTCGCGCATGCCCTCCGTCTCGCGGTTGGGGCTGGCCACGGAGCCGGCGTCGAGATGGTCGCGGCCGATGACGATGGGGGCCTTCACCGCGCCGGAGGCCACCAGTTCGTTGAAGCGCAGCCCGGCCCGGTGGCGCTCGCCGTAGCCCAGCCAGCAGATACGCGCCGGCAAGCCCTGGAAGTGGACGCGCTCCTGGGCCATGCGAATCCAGCGGTGCAAATGGGCGTCGTCGGGGAACAGCTCCAGAATCGCCTCGTCGGTGGCGCGGATGTCCTCCGGGTCGCCGCTGAGGGCCACCCAGCGAAACGGCCCCTTGCCCTCGCAGAATAGCGGCCGGACATAGGCGGGCACGAAGCCGGGGTAGCTGAAGGCGTCAGTCACGCCGGCGTCGAAGGCCCGCTGGCGCAGGTTGTTGCCGTAGTCGAAGACGATGGAGCCGCGCCGCTGGAACTCGACCATCGCCGCGCACTGCCGGGCCATGGCGGCCAATGACCGGCGCTGGAACTCGGCCGGGTCGTTGTCGCGCAAGGCTCGCCCGGCCTCGAAGCTGAGGTCGTCGGGGAAGTAGGCCAGCAGGTCGTGGGCCGAGGTCTGGTCGGTCACCAGGTCGGGCACCAGGCCGCGGGCCAGCAGGTCGGGGAAGACGGTGGCGGCGTTGGCGATGAGGCCGATGGAGCGCGCCTGCCCGGTCTGGACGTAGTGCTCCACCCGGCGCAGCGCGTCCTCCAGGTCTTCGCTGACCTCGTCAATGTAGCGGTGGTCGAGCCGCCGCCGGGCGCGCCACTCATCCACCTCGACGACCAGGGCCACGCCGTCGTTCATGGTGACGGCCAGCGGTTGCGCCCCGCCCATCTCGCCCAGCCCGGCGGTCAGCACCCACTTGCCGCGCAGCGACGGCCAGCCCGCCTGCCGCGCCGCCTCGGCGAACGTCTCGAACGTGCCTTGCAAAATGCCCTGGGTGCCGATGTAGATCCAACTGCCGGCGGTCATCTGGCCGTACATGATCAGCCCCTCGGCCTCCCAGCGGTCGAAGTTCTCCTGGGTGGCCCAGTGGGGGACGATGTTGCTGTTGGCGATGAGGACGCGCGGCGCGTCGGCGTGGGTGCGGAAGACGGCCACCGGCTTGCCGCTCTGGACGAGCAGCGTCTCGTCGTCCTCCAGCTCGCGCAGACTGCGCAGGATGGCGTCGAACGCCTCCCAGTTGCGCGCCGCCCGGCCGCGGCCGCCGTAGACGATCAGGTGCTCCGGGTCGTAGGCGACTTCCGGGTCGAGGTTGTTCTGGATCATGCGGTAGGCGGCCTCTTGCAGCCAGCCCTTACAGTGGAGTTTGGTGCCTCGTGGGGCGCGGATGGTGCGGGTCATAGCAATTAGGAATTAGGAATTAGGAATTAGGAATGAAGAAGAAGACAGTCGCTCAATTTTACGCCAGCCCTGGCGAAAGGAATCGGCCGCCGGCTGGTGCGTCGCACTTTCTGAAGTGCGTCGCACCTTCTTGAAAACAGCCTGATACAAAGCACGGCTGACACGAATTTCCGCCGCCAGGAACCTGTTCCTAGCCGCATTTATCCGTATGATCCGTGGAATCCGTGTTCCTTTCCTGAACATGGCTGACGTGGGTGATTGCCCGATAGTGACACAGACTATAGTAGCATATTCTTTCACAACATGAGCAGAAAAAACGTGCGCACCTGGGAAACCATATCCAGAGAGACCATCCTCGACTGCGGGAAGTTCCTGAAGGTGGAACGCCACGCCGTGCGCCTGCCGGACGGGCGGGTTATCCCCGATTGGACGTGGGTCATCGCCCCCGACGCGGCCATCGTCCTGGCCGTGACCGATGACGGCCGCTTCCTCTGCTTCCGCCAGACGAAGTACGCTATTGACGGCACGACCCTGGCCCCGGTGGGCGGCATGTTGGAGCCTGGCGAAGAGCCGTTGACCGCCGCGCGGCGCGAACTGTTGGAAGAGACCGGCTACGAGGCGGCCACGTGGATTAGCCTGGGCAGCCACATCCTAGACCCCAACCGCGGCGTGGCCACCATGCACTTGTTCCTGGCGCTGGGGGCGCGGCCGGTGGCGCAGCCGGACAGCGACGACCTGGAGGATCAGGAGTTGCTCTTGCTGAGTCGGGCGGAAATCGAACGCGCTCTGTCGGAGGGCGCGTTCAAGGTGTTGGCCTGGTCGGCTGTGGTGGCGATGGCTCTCCACTTTCTAGAAACTGACTAGAAACCGAGTTACTGCCAGAAACTCGGTTTCTAGACGATCAAACCGGTGCAACGTGAAAGCGCAGGCCTAACGCACCCAGCACCTTCAGAACGGATGCAAATTCCGGGTTGCCGGAGAGTGACAGCGCCTTATACAAACTCTCGCGCCCCAACCCCGCTTCCCGCGCAACCTGAGTCATTCCTTTGGCGCGGGCAATATCACCCAGCGCGGCGACGATGAGCGACGGATCGCCGTCTTCTAAGGCCGCATCGAGGTAGGCGATCATGTCTTCCTCGGTCTTGAGGTGATCGGCAACGTCCCATACATGTGTCTCGATATTTTCTTGTGGCATCTAGACCTCTCTCAAGGCGCGCGCCAGATTTAGAGCAGTTCTAATATCACGTGGCTGTGAGCTTTTATCACCGCCTGCTAACAGGATGATCAACTGCTGCCCTCGTTGGATGAAGTAGACTCGATATCCTGGGCCATAGTCAATGCGTAATTCTGACACACCTTCACCAACAGGCTTTACATCGCCGGGATTACCAAGTGACAGGCGACGAATGCGCACATTAATTCGGGCGCGTGCCTGTCGATCTTGTAGACTATCAAACCAGTCAAGATAGCGCTTCGTCTGTCGAACTTCAATCGCCATTGCAATTGTATCCTATAAGATACATTTTGTATAGTGACAATGCTCGCTGTCAATGCAATAGCGATTCCCGGCCTAATAGCCGGGTTTGCCCGTTGACAAACAAGTAGTAAATCGCCAGCAACCCACTATAGATGACCACCACCAGGTAGACGATCAGCGTCGCGCGGAACTCCGGGGCGACGTTGGGCAGGGCGCGCAGCAGGGGGACGATCAACACCAGGTCATACATCAGGAAGCCGGCCAGTTGCCCGCCGGCGTTGGCCCAACTTGGCCGCAGCAAGCCGTAGATGAAGTAAGCTGCCGCGCCCAGGAACAGGCAGCCGGCGATGACCGACAGCTCCGGCGTCAGCGGCCAGGGCAGCGTCGGGATGCGCAGGAAGAGGCGCACGCTGACGAAGAGCAGGGCCAGCACGAAGACCACGAACGACCCGCGCACCAGCGGCGGCATGGGCAACGACGTGTCCAATGGCAAGCGCCGGCCCCACCAGAACAGCCACGCGCCGAACAGCGCCCCCAGAGCCAGCAGGACGCCATAGAGAGCCAGACCGCTATCCCCGCGCGCCGCCAGCAGGAAGAAAGCGGCGGCCATCGGGGTCAGGATGACGACGTAGTCGAGGCCCACCCCGGCCAGCGCCCCGTCGTGGCCGGTGACCAGCGGCCACAGGGTGGAGGCGGCGGCAGCGGCGAAGAAGGACGCCAGCAGGATGAAGGTCAGCGGCGTCGTGCCTGCCAGCGGCCAGAGGCCGATGGCCGGCGGCCACTGGAAGAAGAAGGCGGCGGCAAAAAACAGTTGAGCCGCGGCGATGAGAATGAGCACCAGTCTGATAGGCCTGGTCATGCTTCTTTCAGCGAAAATCAGCGCCAACTCAGCGTCATCAGCGTGCTATCTCTTAGCCCTCGCTTTCGGCCGCTTTCCGGGCAATGAACGCCTCCCACACCGGATAGTCGCTGCCGGCCCAGATACGGTCACGCAGGGCGGCGGCCTGTGCCGCGCTCCAGCCGAGGTGCTTCTGGGCGTAGAGGGTGTAGAAGGCGGTGACGCGGAAGTTGGCGGCGCAGTGGATGAGCGTCTTGTCACCGGCCGTCTCGCTCATGGCCCGCTCGAAGGCGGCAAAGTCGGCGTCAGTGGGGTTGTTCCAGGCGACGGGGATATAGATGTAGTTCAACCCCAGTTCGCGGGCCAGCCCGGCCTCGTTGGCCGGCGTATAGGGCGGGTTGACCGGGGCGAGATTGATGATCGTGGTGAACCCTTCGGCCGCCGC
>WBZP01001459.1_pt1 | contig 19355 bp, 15 predicted proteins | sample 5204301 | NCBI WGS metagenome assembly WBZP01 (sample SAMN12412401, study PRJNA552823) | activated sludge metagenome | isolation source: activated sludge from nitrification reactor of wastewater treatment plant... | place: USA: Pennsylvania | collected 2017 | reverse complement strand
GGCCACAGCGCACCGTCGCCTTGTCGCCGTCGATGCTCAAGGTCACGGCGCCATCCTCGGGCAGCGCGCGCAGAATGTCGTGCAGCTTGCGGGCGGGCAGGGTGATCTCGCCCGGGGTGTCAGTGGGCAGTTCGATCCGTGCGGACAGTTCCACTTCCAGGTCGGTGGCGGTCAGGGTCAATTCGCGCTCCCGCGCCGCCAGCAACACGTTGGTCAGAATCGGCAGGGTCTGTCGGCGCTCGACCGCACCGATGACATGCTGGAGCGGTTTCAGCAACTGCTCGCGCTTAGCTTCCAGTTTCATGGGGTCTCCAATGCGTCATGGTCCTCGACCCTGGTTCGGGTGGCAATCCCGAGTAAAGTCAAGGGTAATTAAAAATTATCGCTGCTCGCGGGGTTCGATCTTGGCGGCAACCAAAATCATTAACTTCTTTTAAATATATAAAGATTATTATTATTGGGAAGGGCATTTTCTGTGGATAACTTTTTTTTATTATTAAAAATCAATTTATTGCAAAAGTTTTGCCTGTGGATAACCCTGTGGATAAAATGTGGATAAGTCGGTTTTCCTGTGGATAACTTTTTGCCTGTGGATAACTTATCCACAGGCTTGGCCGACTTATCCACAGAAAAGGCCGACTTATCCACAGACTTATCCACAGGCTACTCCGCAAAGTTTTCCGGTTTTTTATTGAAAGAAGGCTACCGATGCGGAAATATCAATAAATTTTAGTTTAATATAATGATTATATTTAATAATAAATTTAATACAATAATTTAGCATATTTAATACAAAATTGGCTGTTTTCAGGTTTAAAAACAAAAAATAAGTGTAAAATTAATTGATTTTAATTGTTTTTTTAAATTTGATACGTAAATTTGATACTTTTTGGAAACTCCCGATAAAAAGTTATTAAACTTATCCACAGCACTTATCCACAGGCTATTTACTAGTTGGTGAGCGTTGTGAGCAAAGTTATGTAATCGTCGCGGATTTGAGGGTCGCGGCGCTGGAGTTCCCGAGTCTTTCGACATGCGTGCAGCACGGTGGTGTGGTCACGACCGCCGAAGGCTTCGCCGATGTCCGGCAAGCTCAGATCGGTCAGTTCCTTGGTCAACGTCATCGCCATCTGCCGGGGACGGGACAGAGCGCGCAACCGGCTACTGGAGAGCAAGTCGCTGACCGGAATTTTATAGTAGTCCGCCACGGTCTTCTGAATGTTCTCAAGGGTGACCTGCTTATCTTGCAGCGTCAGCAGATCGCTCAGGGCTTCCTTGACAAAGCCGATGGTGATGGCTTTGCCGGTAAACTGGGCGTTGGCGTAGACTCGCCGCAGAGCGCCTTCCAGCTCGCGAACATTGGAGCGGATGCGCTGGGCGATGAAGAACGCCACTTCGTCGGGCAGGCTGAGCTGGGCCTGATCGGCCTTGCTCTTGAGAATCGCCACCCGCGTTTCCAGTTCCGGCGGTTCGATGGCCACGGTCAGCCCGGAGCCGAAGCGGGACTTCAGGCGGTCTTCCAGCCCAGCGACCTCCTTGGGATAGCGGTCGCAGGTGAGGATCACCTGCTGGCGGCTTTCCAGCAGGCTATTGAAGGTGTAGAAGAATTCCTCTTGCGAGCGCTCCTTGCCGGCCAGGAACTGCACGTCGTCGATCAGCAGCGCATCCAGCACCCGGTAGCGGCGCTTGAACTCGTTGATGGCGTTGTGTTGCAGGGCGCGCACCATGTCGGCCACGAACTGCTCGGAATGTTGGTAGACCACCCGCTCCTCGGCGCCGCGCTCGCGCAGCATGTTGCCAACCGCATGCATCAGATGGGTCTTGCCCAAGCCGGTGCCGCCGTAGATGAACAGCGGATTGTAGGCCCGACCGGGGTTCTGGGCGACTTGCAGGCAGGCGGCCCGGGCCAACTGGTTGGAGTTGCCTTCGACGAAGGTGGCGAAGGTGAAGTCCGGATTGAGGCTGCCGCTCTTGAGCAGTTCGGTCGCATCCAGGGATTTTTCGCCCGGCGTCTCCACTGCCTGGGCCGGTGCCGCCGCCACGGGAGGATTGCCGCCGCTGCCGATTTCCAGCAGTACCTGCGGTCGTTGTTCCGGCCGCAGGCGTTCCAGCACCGCCTCGATCTGCGCCAGATGATGTTTTCTGACCCAGTCGAGCACGAATCGGTTGGGCGCCAGCAGGCGCAAGGCATCGCCTTCCTCTTGGGCGTGCAGCGGCCGGATCCAGGTGCTGAGTTGCTGTTCGGACAACTCACACTCCAGACGCTCCAGGCAGTCCTTCCACAAGGCGTGGTCCACGCGCAATTCTCCTTCGTGTGCCTTGACGCAAAGACTTTATCATCACCGTATTAGGCTGGATAGAACAGCCCCCCAAACTTGCCGATGGGGCTGCTTGCCGGCGCGGTCGGTGTTTGGCTCCGACATGGGGCCGCCCGCACCTGCACCCGCGCCGGCTGGCGGTTGAACCGCCATGCCCCCACCGGTAGACTCACCAGTTCGCTTGACCACCGCCCGTCCTGCCCATTCAGTCCCCGAATCTGGCATGAACCGCCTGATGGTATCCCCGTGACTCAGCCCTTGGGAACGCAATCTTGAACGCCGACTTTCAACGCATCAAACGCCTGCCGCCCTACGTTTTCAACATCGTCAACGAGTTGAAGGCCAAGGCGCGCGCCCGGGGCGAAGACATTATCGACTTCGGCATGGGCAATCCAGACCAGCCAACCCCGAAACACATCGTTGAAAAGCTGGTCGAGACCGCCCGGCGCGACGATACCCACCGCTACTCGCTGTCGCGCGGCATCCCGCGCCTGCGCCGGGCCATCTGCAACTGGTACCAGACGCGCTATGGCGTCGGCCTCGACCTGGAGTCCGAAGCCATCGTCACTATCGGCTCCAAGGAAGGCCTGGCGCATCTGGCGCTGGCGACCATGGGTCCGGGCGACGCAGTGCTGGTCCCCAGTCCCGCCTATCCGATTCATCCCTACGGCTTCGTCATCGCTGGCGCCGACGTTCGCCATGTGCCACTGATTCCGGGCGTGGACTTCTTCGCCGAACTGGAAAAGGCCATCAAGGATTCCTGGCCGCGCCCGAAGATGCTGGTGCTGAACTTTCCGGCCAATCCCACCACGCAATGCGTGGAACTGGAATTTTTCGAGAAAGTGGTGGCCATTGCCCGCGAGCACGAAATCTGGGTGATCCACGATCTGGCTTATGCCGATCTGGTGTTTGACGGTTACGTCGCCCCCTCCATCCTGCAAGTGTCCGGCGCCAAGGACATCGCGGTTGAATCCTTCACCCTGTCTAAGAGCTACAACATGCCCGGCTGGCGGGTCGGCTTCATGTGCGGCAACCCCACCCTGATCGCGGCCTTGGCGCGGATGAAATCCTATCTCGACTACGGCATGTTCACCCCGATCCAAGTGGCCGCCATCGCCGCGCTGGAAGGCCCGCAGGAATGCGTCGCCGAGATTCGCGAACTGTACCGCAAGCGCCGCGACGTGCTATGCGACGGCCTGAACGCCCTGGGCTGGAAACTGGAGAAGCCCAAAGCCACCATGTTCGTCTGGGCGCCGATCCCGGAACCGTATCGTGTGCTCGGCTCGCTGGAGTTCTGCAAGAAGCTGCTGGCCGAAGCGAAAGTGGCGGTGTCGCCCGGCATCGGTTTCGGCGAATACGGCGACGATCACATCCGCTTCGGCCTGATCGAGAACGAGCATCGCACCCGGCAGGCGCTGCGCGGCATCCGCGAGATGTTCCGCAGGGACAGCCGGGACCACTACGCGCCGCCCTTGACGCCAGCAGCAGGAGCGCAAGCATGATGAGCGCCTATCCTCCCGTGAAAGTGGGCCTGCTCGGTTTGGGCACGGTCGGCGGCGGCGTCACCCGGGTACTGGCCCGCAACGCCGGGGAAATCAGCCGCCGCGCTGGCCGCGAAATCGTCATCACCCACGCCGCCGCCCGCAATCTGGACACCACCACCGCCAACACCGCCGGGATGAAACTGACCGGCGAGGCGCTGGAGGTGGTGGACGATCCCGAGGTCTCGATCATCGTCGAGCTGATGGGCGGCTACGAGCCGGCGCGCGGTTTGGCGCTGCGGGCGCTGGCCAACGGCAAGCATGTCGTGACCGCCAACAAGGCGCTGATCGCCAGGCACGGCAACGAAATCTTCGCCGCCGCCAGCGCCGCTGGAATGATGGTCGGCTTCGAGGCGGCGGTGGCTGGTGGCATCCCGATCATCAAGGCCATCCGCGAGGGCCTGGCCGGCAACCGGCTGGAATGGGTCGCGGGCATCATCAACGGCACCGCCAACTTCATTCTGACCGAGATGCGCGACAAGGGCCGCGAGTTCCCGGAGGTGCTGGCCGAAGCGCAGGCGCTGGGTTACGCCGAAGCTGACCCCACCTTGGACGTTGATGGCATCGACGCCGCCCACAAGCTGACCATTCTTGCGTCCATCGCCTTTGGCATCCCGCTGCAATTCGCCAAGGTCTACATCGAGGGCATCAGCCGCATCACTCGCGAAGACGTGGCCTACGCTGAACAGCTCGGTTACCGCATCAAGCACCTCGGCATCGCCTGCCGCGACGCGAACGGCGCGCAACTGCGGGTCCACCCGACCCTGATTCCGCAACGGCAACTGCTGGCCAACGTCAACGGGGTCATGAACGCGGTGCTGGTCAAGGGCGACGCCGTCGGCCAAAGCCTGTTCTACGGAGCTGGGGCCGGGGCTGAGCCGACCGCCTCGGCGGTGGTGGCGGACCTGATCGACGTGGCGCGCACCCTGACCGCCGATCCGGACAACCGCGTACCGCACTTGGCGTTCCAGCCAGACGCGCTGTCGGACCTGCCAGTGCTGCCGATGGAGTCGGTGGAGACCGCCTGTTACCTGCGCTTGCAGGCCCGGGACCGGCCTGGGGTGCTAGCCGACGTGACTCGCATCCTCGCCGACCGCCACATCAGCATTGAGGCCATTTTGCAGAAGGAGCCGGCGGTCGGCGCCAGCGACGTGCCGATCATTTTGTTGACCCATCGGGTGCGGGAACAGCGGATGAACGAGGCGATAGCGGCTATCGAAGCGCTGGACAGCATCCGCGCGCCGGTGATGCGGATTCGGCTGGAACCGCTCGATGCGGATTGAGCCGCCCCAAATCCCTCCCAGCCGGAGAGGGAAACACGGCGCCAGTGACGGGAGAAACATCATGGCGACCACCCTGCACCTGCTCATACCCGGCCTGCTGGAGTCTGGCCGGTTCGATTCCACCGATTCGGCATTTCCTTCTCCCGTCGCTCCGGCGTTGGGATGGCTGCTGGCTCGCGCCGACTCCCGTCCGGTTCCGGCGACGACCAACGAAACGCTGTTCCAATTATTCAATCTGCCGGTTCCCGCCACTGCTGATTTGCCGGTGGCGGCGATCACCCGCCTGGCCGATGGCGGCGATCCCGATGACGGCTGGTGGCTGCGAGCCGACCCGGTACACTTGCGCCCTGATCTGCATGGGGTGTTGCTGGCCGACGTTCGGGTGCTGGCCCTTGAACCGGTCGAGGCGGCATTGCTGGCGGCGGCGTTCGACCAAATTTTCGCTGCGGACGGCTTGCAGCTTCACGTTCCATGCCCTGAGCGCTGGTATCTGCGATTACCCGCCGATCCCGGCATCCGCACGCATCCGCTGGTCGACGCTATCGGCCGCGATATTAACCCCCTGCTACCCCAGGGTCCGGCTGGCTCACGTTGGCATGCCCTGCTGACCGAAATTCAGATGCTGTTTCATCGCCATTCGGTCAACCGGGCGCGCGAGGAACGTAACCGACCGCTCGTCAATAGCGTTTGGTTCTGGGGCGGCGGCATCTGCCCCACCGGCGCCCGCGCGCCCGCGTCCGGGCTGTACGCCAACGATCCGCTGACTCGCGGCTTGGCGCGGCTGGCGAATGCGACCGTTGCGCCGGTTCCCGAACACGCTGGCGATTGGCTGGAGGCCGCGGGTGGGAAATCCGATAGCCTGGTGGTGTTGGAAACGATGCGCTATGACGTAGCCGATGGCGATTTTGCAACATGGGCCGATCACATCGTGGAATTGGAACATACCTGGTTTACGCTCTGCCGACGGTGGCTACAAACCGGCAAGCTGGCGGCCCTGCATCTCTACCCCGGTAACGGGCGGGTTTATACGCTGACCAGCGCCGCCCGCTGGCGGTTCTGGCGGCGGGTTCGGCCCTTGTCGGCTTATGCGGTAGTTAAGGGTGGGTAGCCCCGTGAGTCAGGATTCCGGCGTCCGATGACCGACCGCCAGTCGAATGGGAGCGATCACCGCAAGCCACGCATGGCCGCGAGCCTTCTGGTGATCGTGCTGATCGCGAGCCTGTTCGGTGGCGTGGTGGCGTTCGTGCTGTTGAAAGTCCAGTACGACATTCTGCTCTTGGCCAACGAAGCTAACCACCGGCTCTTGCCCGAAATCCAGGTCGATGTCCTTGCCGTCACCAATCTGGAACGGCTCAAGGCGTTAGGCGAGATCGTGCGTAACAGTCATGAAGCGGGCGAGCGCCGCGAAGCCTTGCTGGCCGCGCGCCTTCTGACGATGGAGACCGTCTACGAGCAAAATCCCTATCTTAAGGATCAGGTCAATCGCGCGTTCCTTATCATTGACCGGATCGCTCGCCAGCGCATCCAACAGGACGACATCCGTCGCCAGATCGATACCGAACTGGACGCCATCGAGCCACTGTTCGCCACTCTCGCATTCGATCAGTCCAGCCCCGCGCCGGCGCGGCGCTATCTCGATCTGCTGCAATGGCTGCGCATGGCGATGGCTCATCCCAGGGCGCGCGCCACCGATCAATCCCTACCGCAACTGCAAAAGGAACGGGAGCGCGAACCGCTAACCGCCATCGCTGGCTTGTCGCCGCCGGATCCGGCGGCGCGGATTCTGGAAAAAATCCAGCGCGTGCTCCAGCTTCAGGACTCGCTGCTTGAAACCCGGACCGATCTTGCCAAGGACTGGGCGGATGCGCATAAGCTGCTGGATAACTTGTCTCGGAACCTCTCGGTCAGCGCCACCGTCGCGGCATCCAACGGCAGCGCCGAGATCGCCCGCTACGCCGAGCAGGCGATGCTGGTCGTTGCATTGGCGCTGGGCGGCCTGCTGCTGCTGTTCGCGGCGACCCTCTATTTTTTACAACAGTTGGTGGTCAACCCGATCCTGCGCGCGACGGGTGGCCTGGAACAGGTCAGGGCCACGCGCGGCAGCGTCCGGTTGCGCCGGGAGCGGTTGCGGGAACTGGACGACATCGCCGCCGCTGTCGAGGCATTCGGCGAGGCGTTGGCCCAGATCAGCGAGCATACCGCCGAACTGGAGCGCGAAATCGTCGAGCGCCAGCAGGCTCAGGCTAAACTGGTGGAACTGGCCACCACCGACAGTTTGACCGGCCTGCGCAACCGCCGTTACTTCATGGAAACCGCGACCCAGGAATTCGAGCGCGCCCGCCGCTACCGAACGCCACTATCCCTGCTCATGCTCGATGCCGACCGCTTCAAGTTGATCAATGATCGATTCGGCCATCCGGTCGGCGATGAGGCGCTGCGGATTCTGGCGGCAACCGGCCAGCGTCAAATGCGCGAGGCTGACTTGTTCGCCCGACTCGGCGGCGAGGAATTCGCTGTGCTGTTGCCGCAAACCGATCCCGATGCCGCGCGGGTGGTGGCGGAACGGCTGCGGCAACTCATCGCCGAACAACCCGTTGTCGCCGGAGGCGAGTCGGTGCATTTCACCGTCAGTATCGGTCTGGCCCACCTCGAATCGTCCACCACGAGCCTGGACGACCTGCTGCGTCAGGCCGATGCCGCCCTCTATCAGGCCAAGCAGAATGGCCGCAACCGGGTCGAACCGGCCCTGGACTGATCCGCTCATGCCCACCGTCATCGTCCGCCGTCCCAACCCCGATCCCGTTGATTTGCCTGGCTCCCCCCTGCTGCGGCGTCTCTATGCCGCGCGCGGCGTGCGTTCCGCCGAACAACTGGACCAGCGGCTGCAAGCGCTGCCCTTGCCCTCGTCGCTGACTGGCTTGGCCGCAGCGGTGACGCTGTTGGAAGACGCCCTCCGCCAGCGGTGGCGGATCACCATCGTCGCCGATCTGGATGCCGACGGCGCCACCAGTTGCGCGCTGGCGGTGCGGGCGTTGCGGGCCTTGGGCGCGGCGGAGGTGCGCTACGTGGTGCCCAATCGCTTTATCCACGGCTACGGCCTGACCCCGGAAATCGTCGCGGTCGCCGCCCAGGGGCAGCCGAACCTGCTGATCACCGTGGATAACGGTATTTCCAGTCACGATGGGGTCCGTGCGGCTCAGGCGCTGGGGATGCGGGTGCTGATTACCGACCATCACCTGCCCGGCCCCACGCTCCCGGCCGCCGATGCCCTGGTCAATCCCAACCAGCCGGGGGATGCGTTCCCCTGCAAGCAACTGGCGGGAGTCGGCGTCATCTTCTACGTGCTGTCGGCGCTGCGAACCCGGCTGCGGGAGAACGGCTGGTTCGCGACGCGCGGTCTGCCCGTACCGAACATGGCTCAATTCCTCGATCTGGTGGCGGTGGGCACGGTGGCCGACGTGGTGCCGCTGGCTCACGCCAACCGCGTTCTGGTCGAGCAGGGGCTGCGGCGGATTCGCGAAGGCTGCTGCGCGCCCGGCGTCGCCGCCCTGTTCACCGTGGCCGGTCGTTCGCTGGCGCGGATCAGCGCCGCCGACATTGCCTTTCAACTCGGGCCGCGCCTGAACGCCGCCGGCCGGCTGGCCGACATGAGCCTGAGCATCGAGTGCCTGCTGTGCGACGATCCCGCGCGGGCGCTGGAGTTGGCTCGGGAACTGAATCGGCTCAATCTCGAACGGCGGGTGATCGAAACCGACATGCGGGCGCAAGCGCTCGACAGCCTGGAGCAATGGCCGCTGGCGGACGGCGAATTGCCGTTTGGGCTGTGCCTGTTCGATCCGGACTGGCATCCGGGCGTGGTCGGCATCGTGGCCGGGCGGATTCGGGAGCGGGTCCATCGGCCGGTGATCGCCTTCGCGCCCGATAATCACCCCGGCCAGTTGCGCGGTTCGGCGCGCTCGGTGTCGGGCCTGCACATCCGCGACGTGCTGGCGACCATCGACGCACGCCAGCCGGGCCTGATCGAGCGTTTCGGCGGTCACGCCGCCGCCGCCGGCCTGAGTTTGCCGACCGCCCACCTGTCCGCTTTTCAAAACGCCTTCGACGCCGAGGTACGCGGTCTACTGCGGCCGGAGGATCTCAACGGCTGTTTGTGGAGCGATGGCGAATTGGAGCCGGCGGAGCTGTCTCTGGAGCTTGCCGAGCAACTGCGGGAAGCTGGTCCCTGGGGTCAGGGTTTCCCCGAACCGCTGTTCGATAACGTGTTCGAGGTGACCGCCCATCGGGTGATGAAGGACCAGCATCTGAAGCTGTCGCTGCGACCGCCGGGAACGAAATGGCTGGTGGAAGCGGTCGCCTTCAACCAGGTCGGCCATTTTACCCCCGGCATGGCGCGGTTGCGCGTCGCCTACAAACTGGATGCCAACGAATGGCGCGGCGAGCGGCGGTTGCAATTGCGCGTCGAGCATCTGGAACCGGTCTAACCGCCCGGATTGCGCGACCGAATCGCGCGGCCTAATCCAGCCCTGTCGGTTCCGCGAACCGCCACGTATTTTTGCCGGCATGCTTGGCGGCGTACATGGCGGTATCGGCCTGCCGCAGCAGCGTCATCGCCAGGTCCAGGGTGTCTGGCCACTCCGGCCGGTACAGGGCAATACCGACGCTGGCGGTCACCGTGGCGCTCGTTTCGCCCAGCGGCACCGGTTCCGCCAGGCGCTCGACGATTTTCCGCGCCACGGCCTCGGCGGCCCGGGGCTGTTCGAGATTGAGCAAAATGACCGTGAACTCGTCGCCGCCCAGGCGGGCCGCGATATCGGTGGCGCGCACGCACTGCTGGAGGCGGTCGGCGATCCGCCGGAGCAGTTCGTCGCCCGCGTCGTGACCGAAGGTATCGTTCACCTGCTTGAAGCCATCCAGATCCACCAGCAGCAGCGCCGCCAGCCGCCACTGGCGCCGCGCCTGCTGCAAGCCCTTGCGCAGGTGCTCGAAAAACAGATTGCGATTGGGCAGGCCGGTCAGACTGTCGAAATTGGCCAGCCGCCAGTTGCGCTGGCTGGCCTTGGCCAGGGTTCGGGTGCGTTCCACCACCTCCGCTTCCAGTTTTTGGTCGTAATCGCGCAACAGCGCTTCGGCTTGCCGTTGCAGCGCCTCGGCTTTCTTGTGGTCGGTGATGTCGGTGGTTGCGCCGCGATAGCCCAGGAAACCGCTGCCGTCGTCAAACAGGGGCGCCCCGCTGTTCAGCGTCCAGAGCGACGACTGGTCCCGCCCCGGCAACCGCAGGCGCAGCACCAGTTGCTGGAAAGGCCGCCGCTGCCGAATCGCGGTCTCCAGCGCGGCAAAGTCGGTGTCCTGTTCCTGTGGGACCACATACGCTCGCCAGTCGGCGTCCTGATGGTCCTTATGCCATTCAACGGTTTTCGCCAACCGCCCGCCCAGATCGCGCAGGCGACCACGGGCATCGAATTCCCAGAGCAGATCGTTGGATGCTTCGGCCAGAGCACGGAGCTGGGCGATATGGGCGAGCCGCGCCTGCGAGACCACTCCGGTCAGCAAGCCCGATATCCCCATTGCCAGCATGACGATCTGATATTGCAGCGTTTGATCGGCCTGCCCGAACCACATCACCATCACGACGATGCCCAACTCGTACAGAAACACGGTCAACACAGTGCCGCGCATGTCGTGCGTCGCCGCGATCCAGGCCAGTACTGGCAGTAACAGCAGGCTCAGGAACGGTTGCGGTTGATCCGGCCAGATCTGGTGCGGTATCCAGAACAGGGCCAGTAGCAACAGCACCGACAAAACGGTTTGGAGAAGCGCCAGCCGCGCCGCGAGCGGATCGGCCAACCCCCACGATTCGGTCAAATGCGGCGGCTCTCTCCACCGGAATTGCCAGGCCAGCGGCGCGACGAAGATCAACGCCAGCGGCGCCAGGGTCGCCACTCCGATAAAATCGCCGATCCACCAGCCCAGCACGATTTCTGGCGGCGAGGGTTCGAGCGGTAAGCCAGCGCTCCACAACACGGCAACGCCGCTCAGGGCCGCGAGCAGGGAGCCGGCGGCGGCGGCGGCCAAAAACAGCGCTACCCGCCGCGGATCGTTGAAATGCCATTTTTCATGCCGGCGCCCCGCGAAATAATGTCGCAGGATATGGGCGGCCGCGGCGTAGCTCAGCGGCATGATCAGATTGGCCAACAGGTAATAGGGCCACTGTTCCCCGGGCCAGAGGGACACACCGGCGATCAGCGAGGCCACAATGGGAAACGGCAGGGCACGCGCGCCATATTCGAGCAGAATGGCGAAAGTCAGACCAGCGGGTGGATACCAGAGATCAACCCCGGCGGTCAGGTTCAGCCTGCTGGATGCATGCCACAGCGCCACCCAAATGGCGACATAAACCAGCGCCAGCGCCGCGCCCCGGCTCCGGTGATCAACGACCTGCTTGGTGGAATGCCTGGTATGAGTCTCCGCCACCGTTGCCATGCTCCCGATCTTTTTTAACGACCGCCGATGCCTTGGGGCGAGACATACCTCGCCCGTAGCCGGCCTCAGTAATGCCGTACCTGGAACAGCGCCTCGTCCCGCAGCACCGCTTCCAGCGCCTCGCCTACCACCGCCGCCCACTGATCGCAACCAGGATTGTCGGCGATCAAATCCTGGCGGATTTCGACCTCTACATGCGGCAGACCGGCCGCGCCACCATGGGTATCCATGGTAAAACCAACGTTCCGCCCCGAATAAGGTTCGTTGTCGCCGACGCGCAGCGCGGGAACGGCCCCGAACCTCGCCAGCAGCGGCTTGGCCAGCCGCGGATCGCGGTTCCACAACACCCCGAGATGCCAGGGACGCTGGAAGCCGTTCATCATCGGCGTGAAGCTGTGAATGGCGATCAGCGCTGGAGCGCGACCCTGACCATGCCGCCAGCGGTGCGCTAGCGCCTGGGTGATGGCGTGGTGGTAGGGCCAGAATATCTCGTTCACCCGCGCATCGGCCTGGGCGTCGTCCAGATCGCGGTTGCCGGGGATAACGACGCCATCGCTGACCTCGACGATGGAGGTCGGATCGCCGGGGGCGCGGTTGCAATCAACCACCAGCCGTGAATAGCCGCCCAGCACCGCTGGCGCATTCAGTCGCGCCGCCAACCACTGGGTAACGCGGGCGGCGCCGATGTCCCAGGCGATGTGCCGGGCCAAATCCACCGGCCCTAGTCCAAGCTGGCCAAGCGCGGTCGGAACGGCGTTGCTGGCGTGGTCGCAGACCAGCACCGCCGGCGCCTGGCCCTCCGGATTGAAGAGGGTGAAGGGTGGCGGATCGCTTGGACCAAGCAGGGGTGCCGGGACTGGCGGGTTGAGCGCACTGTCGTTCATGGCGAGATGAAAATCCAGTAAAAATTGGCTTGATGAGTTCCAGGCTGAAAAGCCGGCGGGACGCCGACGCTCCAGTGGCGGGCGACCGGTTCGCGGCGATGATCGTATTGTAACCGCGTCCAGGCGCGACGTATCTTTGGCCGCCACCACCGGACCCGCCATTGACGCGGATTGAATTGATATAGAATTGAACAATTCACGACTTTTCCGGTGACGCAATGGCCGCATCCCCCTCTTTCAGCGATGGCACCGAAGTGATTGTCGGGGCCTCTCAGTCCCAATTGCGGGTTCAGTTCGAAGCCATCGAATTGCGGGTGGTCGCTGGGCCGGACGCTGGTCTGGAAATCAGCTTGGGCCTGCCCATCCTGCGCATCGGCGCCGCCCCGGACAACGACGTGGTGTTGACCGATCGGGCGGTCTCGCGTCGGCACGCCGAGATCCACATGACGCCAAGCGGTTTGTTGCTGCGCGACCTCGGCTCGACCAACGGCACGTTTATCAACGACGTGCGCATCACCGAGGCCTACATTCCGGCGGACGCCGAATGCCGGCTGGGTTACTCGCGCCTGCTGGTCCGCCAGCACACCGAGGAGCGCAAGGTGGCGGTGCCGCGCCAGGATCATCTGGGCGAACTGGTCGGGTCCAGCGAGCGGATGCGCGAGCTTTACGGCCTGATTCGGGCGGTGGCGCCCACCCCGACGACGGTCCATCTGCGCGGCGAGTCGGGCGCCGGCAAGGAACTGGTGGCGCGCACCCTGCACACCTTTTCCGGCCGGACGGGGCCACTGGTGGTGTTCGATGCCTCGGTGGCCGATCCGGAGATGGTGCGCAACGACCTGTTCGGCCACATCAAGGGTGCGTTCACCGGCGCCACCGGCGCCCGCGAGGGCGCGTTTCGCCAGGCGCATACCGGTACGCTGTTCATCGACGAGATCGGCGAACTGCCGCTGGACCTGCAACCGCGGTTGCTGCGGGTGCTGGAAACCCGCGAGGTGCTGCCGATCGGTTCCGACAAGCCGTTGCGGGTGGACGTGCGGGTCATCACCGCCACCCACCGCGATTTGGAAGCGATGGTCAGGGCCGGGGCGTTCCGGGCCGATTTGTTCTACCGCCTGTCGGTGGTGCCGATTGAGGTGCCGGCCCTGCGGGACATCCGCGAGGACATCCCGCAGATCATCCGCCAGCTTTGCGAACGGTTGCAGTTGCACTGCCGGCTATCGGCGGCGGCCATGGAAACCCTGCAAAACCATTCTTGGCCGGGTAACGTGCGGGAACTGCGCAACGTGCTGGAGCGGGCGGCGATAATGTGTGGTGGTGAGCGGGAAATTCGCCCGGAGGATTTGCGGTTGCCCAGGGAGCCCGCCGTGGTTCGGAGCGAACCGCCGGTCGCGCCCGCGCCACCCGCCGTCAGCCGGGCTGAGCCGATCTCCGAATCCGTCAAGCCCGCGGCGGACGCTCGCGCCCATCTCAGGGATATGGAACGACACATGATCGTGGAAGCGCTGGAGCGCAATCACAGCAACAAGGCCGCGGTCGCGCGGGAATTGGGCATCCCGTTGTCCACCCTGAAACGCCGCCTCAAGGAATACCGGATCGGTGACGAGGAGTGACGTGGTTCTGTCTGACTTGGGAATCGTCGCTTCGAACCACCCCGGCGCTGCGCGCCACCCCTCCTTGGTCAAGGAATGGAATTTCCACAATGCAAATAGAATTTCTATATATAGAAAAATATGACCTATAAAAAGACTATATATTGTGTTTGCCATATTTTAACTGCGGGATTTTCTTACAGTAGACTCATTTTTGTGGTCAGCCTGCTGCCACTGGCCTGGATGGTTTGGCTGGGCTGGCAAGACCAGTTGGGTGTCAATCCGGTCGAGACGCTCAGCCACCGCACCGGCGACTGGAGCCTGCGCTTTTTGCTATTGACGCTGGCGGTGACGCCTTTGCGGCGGTTGACCGGCTGGAACAGCTTGCAGAAGTTCCGGCGGATGTTGGGATTATTCTCGTTTTTCTATGTCTGTCTGCACTTTGGCGTCTATCTGGTCTTCGACCAGTTCTTCGACTGGCGGGCCATCGTCGAGGATATCGCCAAGCGGCCCTACATCACGGTGGGTTTCACCGGTTGGCTGCTGCTGGTCCCGTTGGCGGTGACGTCCACCAACGGGATGATCAAGCGGCTGGGACGGAACTGGCGGCGGCTGCACCGGCTGGTTTATCTGATCGGCGTGCTCGGGGTGCTGCACTATCTGTGGCTGGTCAAGGCCGACATCACCGAACCGCTGATTTATGCGGGGGTGTTGGCGGCGCTGCTGGGCTATCGGCTGTGGTGGTGGCGGACTCACTCGGCCACGGTCACCCGCTCCACCCGTTGATAGCCGCGCGGCAAGGGCTTGCCCCGGCGGCCCCGTTCGCCGGCGTAGCCTTCCAGATCGGCGGGTTTGAGCTTCAGATCCCGCTTGCCGGACGTGAGAACGAGATTGCGGTCTGGCGGCAGGAGGGTCAGCGTTGCCAGCCGCTCCTCGCCCGGCAGGTCAAGAATCTTGTTGCCCTTGCCTTTGGCCAGCCGCGGCAGATCGTTAACGGCGAACACCAGCAGTCGCCCGCCACCGACTGCCGCCAGCCGGTCGGTTTCCAAGCCCGTGACCGGCAAGGGCGGCAGGATTCGCGCCCCGTCCGGCACGGTCAATACCAGTTTGCCAGCCTTGTTGCGGCTCAGCAGGTCGTCGAAGGCGCAGATGAAACCGTAACCGGCGTCGGTCGCCAGCAGGTAGAGGTCTTCGGGATTGCCCAGCAGGACACTGACGAAGTTGGCCCCGTCCGGTGGACTGAGTTTGCCGGTCAGCGGCTCGCCGTAACCGCGGGCCGAGGCCAGTCCCGCCACCGGCAGGGTATAAGCCCGCCCGGTCGTATCCAGAAACACCGCCGACTGATTGCTGCGACCCTGCGCCTGATCGAGAAAACCATCGCCGGCCTTGTAGCTCAGCGCCGCCGCATCGATCTCGCGGCCCTTGGCCGCTCGCACCCAGCCCATCCGCGACAGCACCACCACCATCGGTTCGCTCGGCGTCAGGCTGGTTTCATCCAGCGCCTGGGCGGGTCGCCGTTCCACCAGCGGGCAGCGCCGAGGATCGGCGTAGCGTTTGGTGTCGTCCTGAATCTCCTTGCGGATCAGCGTCTTCAACCGCTTTTCGGAACCCAGCAACTGTTGCAACTGCTCCTGTTCCTTGCGCAATTCATCCTGCTCGCCGCGCAGCTTCATTTCCTCCAGCCGGGCCAGATGGCGCAGCTTGGTTTCCAGAATCGCCTCGGCCTGAGCGTCGGACAGTTGGAAACGGGCCATCAGGACTGGCTTGGGCTTTTCCTCGGTGCGCAGGATGCGGATCACTTCGTCCAGATTGAGATAGGCGATTAGCAGGCCGTCGAGAATGTGCAGGCGCTGTTCGACCTGATCCAGCCGGTATTCCAGCCGCCGGCGCACGGTAGCGATGCGGTATTGCAACCATTCTTCGAGAATTTGCTTGAGATTCTTGACCTGTGGCCGGCCATCCAGGCCGATCATGTTCAGATTGACCCGGTAGCTTTTCTCCAGATCGGTGGTGGCGAACAGGTGATCCATCAGCAAATCCACATCCACCCGGTTGGAACGCAGCGCCAGCACCAGCCGGGTCGGGTTTTCGTGGTCGGATTCGTCGCGCAAGTCCTCGACCATCGGCAACTTTTTATCACGCATTTGCGCGGCGATCTGTTCCATGAGCCGCCCCCCGGACACTTGGTGCGGCAGCGCGGTGATCACCACGTCGCCGTTTTCCCGCTCGAAGCGGGCGCGCAACCGGACTGCGCCGTTACCAGTCTGATACAGCTTCCGCAACTCCTCGCGCGGGGTGATGATTTCCGCCCCACCTGGATAGTCGGGCGCGGGGACGAGTTCGCACAGGGCGTCCATATCGCAGTCGGGCCGATCCAGAAACTGAACGCAGGCGGCGGCGATTTCACCGAGATTGTGCGGCGGAATGTCGGTGGCCATGCCGACCGCGATGCCGGTCGCGCCGTTCAGCAGCACGTTCGGCAGGCGGGCCGGCAACAGAATCGGCTCGTCCAGGGTGCCGTCGAAATTGGGTGACCAATCCACCGTACCCTGGCCAAGTTCGGATAGCAGCACCTGCGCGAAGGGCGACAACCGCGCCTCGGTGTAGCGCATGGCGGCGAAGGATTTGGGATCGTCCGGCGATCCCCAATTGCCCTGCCCGTCCACCAGCGTATAGCGATAGGAAAACGGTTGGGCCATCAACACCATCGCTTCGTAGCAGGCCGAATCGCCGTGCGGATGGTATTTTCCGAGCACGTCGCCGACCGTGCGGGCGGATTTTTTATGCTTGGCGCCGGCGTTCAAACCCAGTTCGGACATGGCGTAGACGATGCGCCGCTGCACCGGTTTTAGCCCATCGCCGATATGCGGCAGCGCCCGGTCGAGAATGACGTACATGGAATAATCCAGGTACGCCTTCTCGGTGAAGACTTTTAGCGGGACGCGCTCGGCGCCGTCGGCGGTAAGGATTAATGGCTCAGTCATTCAGGAACTTCGCTCAGGAATTGGGAAACAGCTCGGCCAAGTCGATTACGGCGTCGGGACACTGAATTGGCGCGATTTTACCGGCGCGGCGGCAATCCCGTTGTTGGTATACGCCGTTGATCGGCTCGCGGTAGATTTCCAGTTGCTTTTGCTGAATATCCAGCAACCAGACTTCGGGGATGCCGTGATTAGCATAGAGCGGGATTTTAACGTCGCGGTCATAGCGGAGCGTACTGTCGGAAACCTCGATAAGGAGCAGCACATCTTCTGGATGAGGGTTTGATTGTTCGTAATCATCCGCTCGCCAGCGCAGGATGGCGAGGTCGGGTTGGGGCTCCGCATAACCGCTCAATACGACTGGATTCTGCGCCGCGACAATCGCTTTGTCGCCGACAACTTTTGAAAACAAACGAATGAAGCGGTTGACATTACCTCCATGGAAACTACCAATCGGCGCCATCTCGATGATCTCCCCATCAATCAATTCCACCCGCGAATCTTCATTCAATAGACCCACTTCGCCCATGCGGTGATATTCCGCCACGGTCCAGCGATGGCGGGGCTGATGTTTTAACAACTCACGTTCTGCTAAAGGTGTTGACATGAGGAGCCTCCTATCCTATCCGATCAGCTTTGAATACAGGACTTTCGCTGCTGGTTCAAGAACCCTTTTTCGGTGAAGATTTTCAGCAAGCCGCAAGCAACCGCTCTCCACACCTTGCTGATCGGTGGTTTTGCTTCTGCCTTAGAAAAACCGTGCAAATCTTCCATCAAAGCGATAAATTGCACGGATGAACCCCCGTTTCGCCCAACAACAACTCGTCGCCCTGCTCGCTCAGTTCCCGGCGGTGGTCTTGCTGGGTCCCCGCCAAGCGGGCAAGACCACGCTGGCTCTGGCCGAAATGGCCAGGCGGGGCGATGCGCTTTACCTCGACCTGGAACTGCCTTCGGCCCAACGTCAGTTGGACGATCCGGAGGGTTTCCTCCTTGCCCAGCGCAATCGGCTGGTGATCCTGGACGAAGTGCAGCGTATCCCGGAACTGTTCGCCGTGCTGCGCGGCGTTATCGATGTCCGCCGGCGGGATGGTGAAGCCGCCGGCCAATTCCTGCTCCTCGGTTCCGCCTCCGGCGTCCTGCTGCAACAGGCCAGCGAAAGCCTGGCCGGGCGGGTAGCGCGACTGGAACTCACCCCCTTCCAGACGCGCGAGGTGTTGCCGCCCACCGCGGTCGGCGCCGACCTCCATCCGCTCTGGGTGCGCGGCGGTTTCCCCCTGTCCTGGCTGGCGCCGGACGATGCGGCCAGCCTGCGCTGGCGCGAAGCCTTCATCGCGGCCTGCCTGGAACGAGACATTCCGACCCTCGGGCCATGCATTCCGGCGACCACCCTGCGCCGCCTGTGGACCATGCTGGCCCACGCGCAAGGCGGCCTGCTCAACCAGTCGCAACTGGCCGCGTCGCTCGCGGTCAGCGGGCAGACCGTGGCCCGCTACATCGATATCCTGGTCGATCTGATGTTGGTCCGCCGCCTGCCCGCCTGGCATGGCAACGTGGGCAAGCGACTGGTGCGCGCGCCCAAGGTGTACGTGCGAGACAGCGGCATCGTGCATGCCCTGCTGGGCCTGACGGGCCTGGAGTCGGTCTTGGGCCACCCGGTAGCCGGCGCGAGCTGGGAAGGTTTCGTCATCGAACAGTTGCTCGCCGCCGCGCCCGATGCCGAAGCCAGCTTCTATCGCACCGCGCACGGGGCGGAAGCCGACCTGGTGCTGAGCTTTCGCAACGGTGAGACCTGGGTGGTGGAAATCAAGCGCGCCTCGGCTCCCACGGTATCGAAGGGGTTCCACATGGCCGCCGCCGACGTGGGGGCCATCCGCAAACTGCTGGTTGCCCCGGTGGCCGCGCCTTACCCGATGCGGGATGGCATCGAGGTGATGAATCCACTCACCGCCGCCGCGCGAGTGGCGGGGCAACAGTGAATGGCAAGACGAATATCAACCTCGGCAAACGCGAGGTACTGGTTCAGTACCAGGTTCCGCCCGGCTGGCGCAGCCATTCCAAAAGCGCCCCAACCCCGCCGTGCGTAATCGGGTGCGTTTAAAGCCCGAATAGTCTTCTGAACCATGATTTCTTCACACCTCCTGTTTTTGGTCCTGTTTTGACCAGATAGCCCCCCAATCTCTTCAGGACTTTCGCTTAGGCAGGCAGGTAAGCGGGAATACGCGGGTTTCTTAACTCATTACGCAGATAATCGCTCCATAAGTTGTGTTTCACTTGGTAGA
>WBZP01002883.1_pt1 | contig 19358 bp, 20 predicted proteins | sample 5204301 | NCBI WGS metagenome assembly WBZP01 (sample SAMN12412401, study PRJNA552823) | activated sludge metagenome | isolation source: activated sludge from nitrification reactor of wastewater treatment plant... | place: USA: Pennsylvania | collected 2017 | reverse complement strand
GTTCACACTGGCTTTCGGCTTCATCCTGCAGATGAACAAGTTCGGCCTCGGACCATGGATGATGCTCGGCGGTTTCGGCATCATCCTCTACGTGCTCTACAACTGGTTCGGCAAGATCATCCATGAGTCTCAGAGCGGCGCCTACCGCGACTGGGAGGACAAGTCCTTCCGCTACGGCATGATCTGGTTCATCCTCTCCGAGGTCGCGTTCTTCGCCGCCTTCTTCGGGGCCCTGTTCTACGTGCGCAACATCTCGGTGCCCGACCTGCTGACGATGCTGCCGCGCCACGACGTCACACTCTACCCCGAGTACAAGGATCTGCTCTGGCCGCAGTCGGGCCAGGGGCCGAAGGCACCGGCCTTCACGCCGATGGGGGCATGGGGCATTCCGGCGCTGAACACGGCGCTGCTGCTGACCTCAGGCGCGACGATCACGTGGGCGCACTGGGCGCTGCTGAAGAACAACCGGGCGCAACTGAATCTCGGCCTGTTCTGCACCATTGCGCTGGGCGTCGTCTTCCTCGGTTTCCAGGCCTACGAATATCACCACGCCTACCACGAACTTGGCCTGACCATGGGCGCCGGCGTCTATGGTGCCACCTTCTTCATGCTCACCGGCTTCCACGGTTTCCACGTGACGCTCGGCGCCATCATGCTGATGGTGATCTACGGCCGCAGCCTGAAAGGACACTTCACGTCGGAGCGCCACTTCGCCTTCGAGGGCGTGGCGTGGTACTGGCACTTCGTCGATGTCGTCTGGCTCGGCCTCTTCATCTTCGTCTACTGGCTGTAGCCAGGAACGAGTCCGAAACGGTACGACAGCAGCAGCAGGACGAAGAGCGAGATCGAAAGACCGATGCGCAGTGTCAGGGCCCGCACGGTGCGGGTCCCTTCGCCGCGATCCTTGTAGAGAAACCAGAGCCCCGAAAAGAGACTGCCGACGATGGCGAGTAGCACGAAGACAACCAGCAGCTTGATCATGGGCGATGTCCCGGAAAGCTCGAATGGCTTGGAGCATGCATCCACAGGAGAGGTTCCGGCAAGTACGGCCTCCCGGCGCTTCGTCGTCTTCGGCGGCGGCCTGCTGGTGGCCGTGCTGGTGCCGCTCTTCATTTCGCTCGGCAACTGGCAGTGGAACAAGGCTGCGGTCAAGGAGTCCCGCCAGACGCTGCTCGATGCCCGGGCGGCAGACGCGCCGATCCGGCTCGCGGCCACACCGGTCGATGCGGAATCGATGCGCTATCGACGCGTCACCGTCCGTGGCACCTTCGAGCCACAGCGGCAAATCCTGATCGACAACCGTGTGCATCACGATCAGGCCGGCTACCACGTCGTGACGCCCCTGCGCATCGAGGGCACCGGGGGCCAAGGAGCGCTGCGCGTACTCGTCAATCGTGGCTGGATATCTGCAGGCCCGAGCCGGGCGACGCTGCCGGAAATCGCCACACCCGACGGTTCCGTCGAACTGCTGGCGACAGCGGTCGTTCCGGGGACACGGTTCTTCACCCTCGGCACGGAACCGGCAGGTGCCGAATGGCAAACCGTCTGGCAGAACCTCGACCTCGCCCGCTACCGTACGCGGGTCGATTTTCCGTTGCAGCCGATCGTGCTTGAACTCGACCCGGCATCCCCCGCCGGGTTCGTCCGCGAATGGCCACGGCCGGACGAACGCATCGAGCGCCACGTCGGCTACGCGTGGCAGTGGTACGGTTTTGCCGCGGCCAGCGTCGGCATCTGGCTGTTCTTCCTGTTGCGTCCGTATTTCGGGCGAAAGGGCAGTAACGCATGAGCCCCGCCATCGACACGCCACCGCCGGGCGGGCTGACACCAGGCAGACGGGCACTGCTGCTGACGATCCTGATCTTCCTCGCCCCGGTGCTCGTTGGCGGCAGCCTCTACATCTTCGGCTGGCGACCGACGAAGATGGCCAATCACGGCGAACTGATCCAGCCACCGAAGGCGCTGGCCTTCGAGGAGCTCGGCGGCGAGGTACGTAACCGTACTGCCGGAAAATGGTTGCTGCTGATCGCGGGCGACGGCCCGTGCGAAATCACTTGCACCGCGCTTGCCGAACAGTCGCGTGCCATCCAGGTCTCGCTCAATCGCGACATGGGACGGCTCGCCCGCATCGTGCTGACGGCGGTGCCAACGCCGGCGCTGCGGGACTTGCAGACCCGGCAGCCCGACCTGATGGTCGTCGCGCCCCCCGCGAGCTGGCACCCCGCACTGCAGGCCGGCAGCCGGCACCGCTTCTACGTGGTTGACCCGGCCGGCAACCTGATGATGCAATACGCGCCCGAAGCCGAAGCGAAAGGCGTGCGCGCCGATCTCGAACGGCTGCTGAAACACTCCTGGATCGGCTGACAACAAAGGATCGTCGTATGCAAGGCCACAGCCAGACCGCTACCGCTACGTTGATGCAGAAGCTCGCCGGCTTCGCCGAACTGTGCAAGCCGCGCGTCAACAGCCTGATCGTTTTTACCGCCATGATCGGCATGCTGCTGCCTTCGCGCGAATTGCCGCCGATGAAGCTCTTCCTGCTCGCATCGCTGGGGATCGGCCTCGTGGCCTGCTCCGCGGCGGCGATCAACTGCCTCGTGGAACGCACCATCGACGCCCTGATGGCGCGTACGCGCGCTCGCGCCACGGCGCGGGGAGAAGCCAGCGCCGTCGAAACCCTGACCATGGCGATCATCCTCGGCGGTATCGGTCTGTGGGTCCTGCACGCGTTCGTGAACGAACTGACGATGTGGCTGACCTTTGCCACCTTCGTCGGCTACGCAGTGATCTACACCGCGGTACTGAAACCGATGACGCCGATGAACATCGTCATCGGTGGCGCTTCCGGCGCCATGCCGCCGGTGCTTGGCTGGGCCGCGATGACCGGCGGCATTTCGGCCGAACCGCTGGTACTGTTCCTCATCATCTTCCTGTGGACGCCGCCGCACTTCTGGTCGCTGGCCTGCTACCGCATTGCCGACTACGAAAAGAGCGGCCTGCCGATGCTGCCGGTCACGCACGGTATCCGCTTCACCTGCCAGCACATCGTGCTCTACACGATCATGCTGGTCGCAGCCAGCGTGATCCCCTTCACGATCGGCATGAGCGGCTGGTTCTACCTCGTTTCAGTGATGCTGCTGAACGTTGGCTTCCTGCTCTACACCGTGACGCTCTACCGCGACTACAGCGACGCGCTGGCGAAGAAAACCTTCCGTTACTCGATCATCTATCTGACCTTGCTCTTTGCGGCCCTGTTCGCCGACCGCCTGTTCTCCTGAGCGAGGCCCGCCGCTAGCCGGCAAGCGCCGTCAGGAGCTTGCCGTGAACACCACCAAAACCACCGTTGCTCATCACCAGCACGTGATCGCCGGGGCGTGCCACGCGGCGGACCCGCTCGACGAGTTGCGCGAGGTCATCCTCGACACACGCCCGGGCCCCCATCGGCGCCAGCGCGGCAGCCGCATCCCAGCCCAGATTGGCGCCGTAGCAGAAGGCGAGGTCGACTTCGGCAAGGCTCGCCGGCAACTGGTCCTTCATGACTCCCAGCTTCATCGTGTTCGAGCGTGGCTCGAGGACGGCCAGGATGCGCGCAGCCCCCACCTTGCGCCGGAGACCGGCAACCGTGGTCGCAATGGCCGTCGGATGATGGGCAAAATCGTCATAGACGGTGATGCCGTTCGCGACGCCCCGCACTTCCATCCGCCGCTTGACGTTGGCGAAGCGGGACAGCGCCTCGAGCCCCTTGTCGAAGGCAACGCCGACATGGCGTGCTGCCAGTAGCGCCGCCACGGCATTGGCGCGGTTGTGCTCGCCGGTGAGCGCCCACTGCGTTTCACCGATGCATTCCCCATCACGACACAGCGCCAGGCGTCCGCTGGCATCGTCACCTTCGGCACGCCATCCGTCAGCAGCATTGAAACGCTCGACCGGCGTCCAGGCGCCCCGCGCGAGGACGCGCTCGAGGCTGGCTTCACCGGCGTTCGACACGATCAGCCCGGAGCGCGGCAAAGTACGCACGAGATGATGGAATTGCGTCTCGATGGCGGCAAGATCAGAGAAAATGTCCGCATGATCGAACTCCAGGTTGTTCAGCACCGCGGTCCGCGGCTGGTAGTGGACGAACTTGGAGCGCTTGTCGCAGAAAGCCGTGTCGTATTCGTCCGCTTCGATCACGAAGAACGGCGTCTCACCGAGGCGGGCGGAAATCCCGAAATTAACCGGCACGCCGCCGATCAGGAATCCCGGTGCCATGCCCGCATCCTCGAGGATCCATGCCAGCATCGCACTGGTCGTGGTCTTGCCATGCGTGCCCGCGACCGCCAGCACCCACTTGCCACGCAACACATGCTCGGCAAGCCACTGCGGGCCGGACACATAGGGCAAACCACGGTCAAGGATCTCCTCAAGCAGCGGATTTCCGCGCGAAACCGCGTTACCTACCACGAAAATGTCGGGATTTAACGCGATCTGGCTCGCATCGTAACCCTCCATCAATTCGATCCCGCTCGCCTCGAGCTGCGTGCTCATCGGCGGATAGACACCCGCATCGCAACCGGTTACCCGGTGCCCCGCCGCCCGTGCGAGTTGCGCAACGCCGCCCATGAAGGTGCCGCAGATGCCGAGGATATGAATATGCATGTTGCGATTCCCGGTTAGAATGGATCGCATTCTACCTCGACAGCACCCGACACCATGCCGCAATGGCAAGACCGCACCCGGGCCAGCATCTGCGATACCGCAGCCCGACTGATCGCCGAGGAGGGCATCAGCGACTACAGCCAGGCCAAACGCAAGGCGCTACGCCAGTTGGGGCTGCCGGAAAGCACACCACTTCCCAGCAATGCCGAGGTCGAAGCCGCCCTGCGCGAGTGGCAGGCAGTCTTCCAGGATGAGGAGCAGATTGAACGGGTGGCGCATCTTCGCCGAAAAGCCGCCGAATTGATGGAGATCCTGCAGGAATTTCGCCCTTATCTGACAGGTTCGGTACTCGACGGCACCGCCGGCCGCTATGCCGAAATCGATCTGCAGCTCTTCGCGGACAGCGCCAAGGAAATCGAGATCTTCCTGCTCAACCGGGGTATCCCATACAGCCACGCCACCCCTCGTAACGACCGGGCGGAAGCAGTACTGGTCGTCGAATCGGAAGACGCAGTTGCCAACCTCGTCGTCTATCCCACGCTGGATGAACGCATCACCCCCAAGGGCCGCGATGGCCGGCCACGCGAACGCGCCCGTCTGACTGCGGTACAGGCGCTCCTCACGGCAAATAGTGCCTAATTTCGCCAATCAAGCAGCTTAACACCCGGCATTTCGCGAAAAATGCTGACAAGTTGCATCACCGGCATCAACAGCCAGGGATCGCTGCTCGCGCCACCCGCCGAAGCCTTCCGGACCCCAGCCACAACCCACCGCCGGAAACGCTCGTTTTAAGCGCCGGCTGGACAAATTGCATCGATTTGCGGCAAACTTGCAGGCATGACGAAGCAAAAATCCACTGCTGGCAGCAGTAAGAACACCCGCAAAGCGCCGGCCGACAAGTTGCTGGTCATTCACGGGCCGAACCTGAACCTGCTCGGTACACGTGAACCGCAACACTATGGCGCCACGACGCTGGCTGACATCAATCGCGCGCTGGCCCGCCGGGCCGAAGCTGCGGGTGTCGAACTGGAAACTTTCCAGAGCAACCATGAAGGCGCGCTGATCGAGCGCATCCACGCCGCGCGCGGCGAAGGCGTCCGCTTCATCGTCATCAATCCGGCGGCCTACACGCACACCAGCGTCGCACTGCGCGATGCCATTGCCGCCGTTGCCATCCCGTTCGTCGAGGTTCATCTGTCGAACGTCCATGCGCGTGAGGAATTCCGTCAGCATTCCTACTTCTCGGATCTGGCCATCGGTGTCATTTCCGGACTCGGCAGCGAGGGTTACCTGCTCGCACTCGAGTACCTGCTGAACAAACTCGCCAACGACTAATACTGCCCAACGCGCCGTTATTGACGGCAAAACGCAGTCTTTTGTCGCCAAAATACAGAATACTTTCCTAGGGGAATTTTCATGGATCTCAGAAAACTCAAGAAGCTGATCGACCTCGTCCAGGAGTCGGGCATCTCCGAACTGGAAGTGACCGAAGGCGAAGAGAAGGTTCGCATCGCCAAGCACTACGGCGGCGCCATGGCACCTCAGGCCTACATGCTGCCGGCGGCGCCGATGCCGATGACAGCGGGCGGCGCCCCGGGCTCCAGCAACGTCAACCTGGAAGAGGACGACGAACTCGACGGCCACGCCGTCAAGGCGCCGATGGTCGGTACTTTCTACCGCTCGTCGAGCCCGGGCGCCGAGCCCTTTGTCGAGATCGGACAAACGGTCAAGCAGGGCGACACGCTGTGCATCATCGAAGCCATGAAGCTCCTCAACGAGATCGAGGCTGATGCCTCCGGCGTGATCAAGGCGATCCTGGTGGAGAACGGCCAGCCGGTCGAATTCGGCGAACCGCTCGTCATCATCGGCTAAGCGCCATCATGTTCGACAAGATCCTCATCGCCAACCGGGGCGAGATTGCCCTCCGCATCCAGCGCGCCTGCCGCGAACTGGGCGTCAAGACGGTGGTTGTTCACTCGGAAGCCGACCGCGAAGCCAAGTATGTGAAGCTCGCCGACGAATCCGTCTGCATCGGTCCTGCCGCATCGGCACATAGCTACCTGAACGTGCCGGCGATCATTTCTGCCGCCGAAGTGACGGATGCACAGGCCATCCACCCGGGCTATGGGTTCCTCTCGGAAAATGCCGACTTTGCCGAACGTGTCGAGAAATCCGGCTTCGTTTTCATCGGCCCGCGCCCCGAGACGATCCGCCTGATGGGCGACAAGGTGTCGGCCAAGGATGCCATGAAGGCCGCGGGCGTCCCCTGCGTCCCGGGCTCCGAAGGTGCCCTGCCTGAGGACCCCAAGGAGATCATCCGCATCGCCAAGAGCGTCGGCTATCCGGTGATCATCAAGGCGGCCGGTGGTGGTGGCGGACGTGGGATGCGTGTCGTGCATACCGAGGCGGCGCTGATCAACGCAGTCAACATGACGCGCACCGAGGCCCAGACCGCCTTCGGCAACCCGATGGTGTACATGGAAAAATTCCTGGAAAATCCGCGCCATGTGGAGATCCAGGTGCTCTCCGACAGCTTCCGCAACGCGATCTACCTCGGCGAACGTGACTGCTCGATGCAGCGCCGCCACCAGAAGGTGATCGAGGAGGCGCCGGCGCCGCACATCGCCCCGCGCTATATTTCGCGCATCGGCGACCGCTGTGCCGATGCCTGCCGTCGTATCAACTACCGTGGTGCCGGCACCTTCGAGTTCCTTTACGAGAACGGCGAGTTCTACTTCATCGAGATGAATACCCGCGTCCAGGTGGAACACCCGGTCACCGAGGCGATCACCGGCGTGGACATCGTCCAGGAACAGATCCGTATCGCAGCCGGCGAGAAGCTGCGCCTCCGCCAGAAGGACATCACATTCAAGGGGCACGCGATCGAATGCCGCATAAACGCCGAAGATCCCTTCACGTTCGTCCCATCTCCAGGCAAGATCACGTTCTGGCACCCGCCCGGCGGCCCCGGCATCCGCGTTGATTCTCATGTTTATGACGGCTATACCGTGCCGCCGCACTATGACTCGATGATCGGCAAGCTGATTGCCTATGGCGACACGCGCGAGCAGGCCATCCGCCGCATGCGCATTGCCCTTTCGGAAATGAGCGTTGAAGGCATCAAGACGAATATCGCGCTGCACCAAGAACTGATGATGGACGCCAACTTCGTACACGGCGGGACCAGCATCCACTACCTTGAGCACAAGCTCGCCGCCAAGGGCGAGGTCAAGAAATAGGCACCAGATCCGTGGGCTGGCTATCGGTCACGCTGGAAGCCGACTGCGCGCACGCCGAAGGGCTGGCCGATGCGCTGATGGAAGCGGGCGCACTGTCCGCGACCATCGAGGATGCGGCAGCAGGCACAGCGGAAGAGAAACCGCAGTTCGGCGAGCCGGGGGCCATCACGACCCCAGGCTGGGATCGTTCGCGAATCGTCGCCCTGTTCGAACCGGATGCGGATATCGCCGATGCCATCGCAATCGCGGCGGCCGCCTGCAAGTTGTCCGAAGTGCCGGCGTTCACGACGGAAGCCGTCGCGGAGCAGAACTGGGTACAGCTGACGCAATCGCAATTCGATCCGATCCGCGTCTCTGAACGCCTGTGGATCGTGCCGTCCTGGCACGACGCGCCCGATCCGGCCGCGATCAACCTCATTCTTGATCCGGGAATGGCCTTCGGAACGGGCTCGCACCCGACGACCCGGCTCTGCCTGGAGTGGCTGGAGCGCTCCGTCCGGCCGGGGGAAAGCCTGCTCGACTACGGTTGCGGCTCGGGGATCCTCGCGATCGCTGGCGCCAGACTGGGTGCCTGCCCGGTCGATGGCGTCGACATCGATCGGCAGGCAGTTCTGGCTGCTGAAGCCAATGCGCAGCGCAATAATGTGAGCGCCCGCTTCTTCGATTCGACCCGACCGATCGGCGCCAGCTACGACCGCGTCGTTGCCAACATCCTGTCGAATCCGCTCAAGGTGCTGGCACCGGCCATCTGCGGCCATGTGCGTGCTGGTGGAGAACTGGCACTGTCAGGTATCCTCGCCGAACAGGCCGAGGAATTGATGGCCATTTACAGCGAGTGGATACCCTTGCACGTTGCCGACAGTCGTGAAGGCTGGGTCTGCCTGAGCGGACGAAAGCCGGAAAGTTGCGCATGCTGACGCGCTGCCCCGCTTGCGCGACCAGCTTCCGGGTTACCCCCGAGCAACTCAAGCTGCGCGCCGGCAAAGTGCGCTGCGGGAAGTGCCAGACTGTCTTTAACGCGATCGACAGCCTGCTGGAATCACCGGTCCCCGGCACCGCGGCCGAGCCAATCAGTCCGCCCGCACCGCAGCCCGCAGCTTCCGCAGCGCTCGTCGATACCATCGACCTGGCACCGATCGAAGACATCGGTGCCGTGCCCGCCCGCGACAGGATGCCTGACGCCGACTCCTCGAACGAGCCGATCAGCCCGGAAGCGGTGCGCGATGCCGCCCTCACACATGGATTGATCGCAGCACGCGAAACAACCGAGATTCCCGGCTACAACAAATGGGCCGAAGGCGCACTGTCAGCACCGGTGCAGGTATCGATACCGGTCGCGCCTCCAAAATGGCCGTTCGTGCTGGCCGCAATGCTGCTGCTTACCACGCTTACCGGTCAGGTCGCGCACCAGTTCCGCGCCGAACTTGCCGTCGCAGCCCCCGCCCTGCGCCCGCTGCTCGAATCCTCATGCGCAGTTCTCGAATGCGACATCCCCTTGCCGCGCCATGTCGAGCTGGTCAGCATCGAAGCATCCGATCTACAGTCTGATCCGGCCAGCGGTGGCGCACTCGTCCTCGCTGCAACGCTGAAAAACCGCGCCGCTTATGCGCAAGCCTGGCCCCTGCTTGAAATCACACTGACCGATGTGCAGGACAATGCGGTACTTCGCAGTGTGCTGCAGCCGGCTGACTACCTGCCCGGCAAGGTCGATCCGACAGTCTTCCCGCCGAATGCCGAAATCGCGGTCAAGCTGTGGCTGGAAGCCAGGGATGTCGCAGCGGCCGGCTATCGCCTGTACGTCTTTTACCCCTGACCCTCATTCACCCCGGAGTACCGGCATGAAAACGCTGATCTGCGGCTCGATCGCCTACGACAACATCATGGTCTTCAACGACCAGTTCAAGAACCATATCCTGCCGGACCAGATTCACATCCTGAATGTCGCCTTCCTCGTGCCGGAACTGCGTCGGGAATATGGCGGCTGTGCCGGCAACATCGCCTACAACCTGATGCTGCTCGAAGGCGAGCCTTACATCATGGCGACAGTCGGCGATGACGCCGGCCCCTACCTGGAGCGCCTCGACAGGCTCGGACTGGCACGCGATCACGTACGTCACGTGCCGGGCAGCTTTACCGCGCAGGCCTTCATCACCACCGACCTCGACGACAACCAGATCACGGCTTTCCACCCCGGCGCAATGAGCTTCTCGCACCTCAACAAGGTCGAACACGCCAAGGGCGCCGTGCTCGGCATCGTCGCCCCGGACGGCCGCGAGGGGATGCTGCAGCACGCGCGCGACTTCGCCGCTGCCGGCGTGCCCTTCATCTTCGATCCTGGCCAGGGCTTGCCGATGTTCTCGGGCGATGATCTCAACGACTTCCTCGATCTCGCCGACTACGCCTGCTTCAACGATTACGAAGCCCAGCTCGCCTGCGAACGTACCGGCCAGTCGCTGGAGTCGCTCGCAAAGAAGGTGAAAGCACTGATCGTCACCCGCGGCGGAGAGGGCTCATGGATCTTCGCAGACGGCCAGCGCCACGAGATTCCGTGCGTCAAAGCCGACGAAGTGGTCGATCCGACCGGCTGCGGCGACGCCTATCGCGCCGGTCTTCTCTACGGCATCACGCGCGGCTGGAACTGGGCCGATACCGGTCGCCTGGCAGCCGTGATGGGGGCGATCAAGATCGCCCACCGTGGCGGGCAGAACCATACCCCCAGCCGGGAAGAGATCGCCCGCCGTTTCGCGGAGGCCTTTGGCAGCCGCCCCTGGTAAGCTCGGAGCTATCAATGAACAAAAAATTCGCCACCCTTGCCCTCGTTTTGCTCGCTGCACTGATCGCCGGTTGCGCCAGCAGCAAATCGGGGAGTGCCTACACGCGCGACCAGACCCGGCAGGAAATGAGTGTCCGCACCGGTGTCGTCGAGAGCGTGCGAGAAGTCCAGATCGAAGGCACCAAGTCGGGCGTCGGCACTGCGGCCGGTGCGGTCGCTGGCGGCGTCGGCGGTAGCAACATCGGTGGCGGCAAGGGCCAGATCGTCGGTGCCGTCGTCGGCGCTGTCGTCGGTGGCATGGCCGGCTCGGCGATCGAAGAAGGCGTGACCCGGAAGACCGGCCTCGAGATCACCGTCCGCCTCGACAACGGCCAGTTGACCGCGATCGTGCAGGAAGGCGACGAAGCCTTCCACCCGGGCGAGCGCGTTCGCCTGCTCTCCGGTAGCGGCGGCACCCGCGTTACACACTGAGCGGCGCGCCTGCACATCGCGAAGAAGCACTTTTGGGGTGCGACTGAACGATGCGCCCCTTACATCGCAAAGTGAAGGCTCCTGCGGCTCGGGGACACCTAAGAGGCGTGCTGCAACATCGCCGTCATGACAGCGACAAGGTGATGTAACCCGAGGGCCCTAGAGTTGTTCTCCGTTACCCCACGGAGAACAACACATGGAACACCTTCACGCCAGAACAACCCATCCGCAGCGGCAACGCCCGGAACTCAGCGTCGGTCTCGCCCGCAACGACTCGGAAATCGAGGAGGCACAGCGCCTTCGTTACCGGGTATTCGCAGGGGAATTGGGGGCACGCCTGCCGAGCCGCATCGCCGGCGTCGACCACGACATCTACGATCCCTACTGCGACCATTTGATTGTCCGTGACGAACGCAAGGGCGAGGTCGTCGGTACCTATCGCATCCTCTCACCGCAGAACGCACGACGCATCGGCGGCTATTACTCCGAGAACGAATTTGACCTGACGCGCCTGCAGCACCTGCGCGGCAAGCTCGTCGAGATCGGTCGCTCCTGCGTGCACCCCGACTACCGCAGCGGCGCCACGATCACCCTCCTCTGGGCAGGTCTCGCCCGCTACATGATCGAAGGCGGGCACGAACACCTGATCGGTTGCGCCAGTGTCAGCATGGCGGACGGCGGGCACGCTGCCGCCAGTCTGTATAATCGCCTCGGCGAGCACATGAGTCCGCTGGAGTATCGCGTCTTCCCGCGCTGCCCGCTGCCGCTGGCATCGCTGCGTAGCGACCTGCCGGAGGTGCAGCAGCCGCCGGTACCGCCGCTGATCAAGGGTTACCTGCGTGCCGGTGCCTGGATTTGCGGCGCCCCCGCCTGGGATCCCGACTTCAACACGGCCGACCTGCCGGTACTGCTGCCAATGCGCCAGCTCGATGCTCGCTATGCCCGCCATTTCATCGGGAGCCAGGACTGAACATTGAACCTATCTCAAGGACTGTCAGATTCCTCCGCGTCTGTTGCCTTGCCCTGCATTTTGTTGCGGGGGCCGCCACAGTCACATTGATCTATCCGTTGATATCGGATCGCAGCCGGCTCCGGCTCAAACAACGCTGGTCGGGACGACTGCTCGACATCCTCGGCATCCGACTCGATGCAGATATGGCGGGTATTGAACCTGGCAGCCTGATCGTCGCCAATCATATTTCCTGGGTTGATGTCTTCGTCCTCAACGCAGCCCGGCCGGTCGCCTTCGTTTCAAAATCCGAAGTGCGGCAATGGCCGCTGATCGGGTGGCTGGCGGCACGAACCGACACGGTATTTCTCCGCCGCGGCAGCCGGGGGCACGCAAAGCTCGTGAATGCCGAGATCGATGCACTGCTTAACGCGGGCAAGGATGTCGCACTTTTTCCAGAGGGCACGACGACGGACGGTACGCATCTGCTGGGTTTTCATGCGGCACTGCTGCAACCGGCGGTAGAAACGGGGCGGCCGATTCAACCGATCGCTCTGTGCTACGAGGGAGATGACGGAGAACGCAGCCTGGCCCCTGCTTATGCCGGAGAAACGACTCTGATGGAAAGTTTGCGCGCGATCCTCTGCACACGAGGAATCACGGCAAGAGCGCTCGCCCTGCCCGCACTACCCCCCCACGGTTACAACAGGCGGGAACTGGCGTTGTCAGCAAGGGCGCGCATCACCACATCGCTCGGTGTTTAACTCGCCAGCCCCCAATGCGGTCGCAGGAAGGCACCTAGCGTGGTCGGACAAGGTAGGTCGGGTCGAACGGCGCTGGCTGGTAGCCGAAATCGACAGATGCGTCGTGATGATCGAAGACGAGGTCTTCCTGCATCCGGACAGCCATACCTGCCGTAAGATGACGAAACCTCGAGTGATGGCGGGCGATCCAGACCGCTGCTCTGAAAATGCTGATCGGCACAGGAAGAAGCATGGGCGGATACCCGAGAACGCCAAAAATCCGCCGCACCATTTCCGAATAGGCCAACGTTTCGCCGCCACTCAGGTTGTAGGCCTTGTCGCACGTACGCGGCACGGCCAGGACCTGAAGGCACGCCATGGCAAGATCCTTCGCATTGACCGGTTGGCGCAGCCCCTTCGCCGCGCCCAGTATCGGAAACATGCGGAACCGCCGGATCACACGGGCGATTTCCTCGACATTGCGGTCCCCATGCAAGCCTCCATATATCAGCGTAGGGCGAAGTATCGTCCACTGAATGCCCAGCCGCTGGCAGCTTTCGATGGTCGCGTTTTCCGCGAGGGCCAGACGATGCGCAAGTTCTCGCTCCTCCGCACTCACAGACGACTGCTTCGTGAAACGGCTCGTCGAGCTGAAAGCGACAAGCCTTCTGAGGCCCTTGCCGTGAAAACTGTCAAGCCAGCGCGGTAACAGCCAGAGGCCCGCAGTATGGATCAGGGTTTCCCCGCTCACCACCGGCTCGTTCTGGAGCGGCGCTTCGAAATCGAAGCGGCACCACGAAACCGAGGCAGAAGTCGCGATGGGGGCGCGCCCCAGACAGATTACCGGCAGGTTCCGCTCGGTCAGCATCGGCACAAGAAGACTGCCTACGATGCTGGTTGCCCCGGTAACAAGGATCGGGCAGTGTGCGTTACTGCTTGGCACCGCTCGTTTCCGCCATCGAGCCCGCCAGTTGCGCAAGCGCCTCTTCCGGAGACACGACCGGATGCCATGCAAGCTCCTGAATAGCGCTCGAAATATCGACCTGCAAGGACGAACACAATCGCTCTACATATGCCTTCTGGCCAAGGAGCAGTCCGGCATGACGCAAAAGCTCCATCGAAACCGGCAATAGCAGGGCGCGCCCTCCCAGCTTTTCACGCAGGAGCAACATCAATTCGCGCAGCGAGAGATCGTGCCCGTCGCTAATCAGGAAGACGCGATTCGCGGCCCGGGGATGGCGCGCAACGGTAGCAAGAAAGTCGACGAGATTATCGAGTGCCACGAGACTTCGTCGATTGAAGAGTGCGCCAAACGGCAACGGAACCGGGCGCCGGAGCCATGCCATCATGCTCTCGAAGTTTGCCTTCACACCGGGGCCGTAGACCAGGACCGGACGTACGATCACCACCTGCAGCCCGGTCTCGCGGCCAATTTTCTGCAGCGCCTGCTCTGCCTCATACTTCGAGATCGCATAGGGATCCGCAGGATGGGCAGGATCTTCAGGCGTGAATGGCTGCCCGACCGGAGACTGCTCGCCGTTAACTTTGACGGAACTCACAAAGACGAAGCGGCGGACACCTGCTGCTGCTGCTGCGAGTGCAAGCTGGCATGTCAGGGCAACATTCACCCTGCGATACTCCGAAAGCGGGTCCTTCTTTGACTCGCGCATCTGATGCACGCGAGCCGCCAGATGGATCACGACATCGGCACCGGAAAGCACCGGAGACCAGTCGGGAACCGTATCGAACTCCGGAATCACGACTGGTTCGATAGCAGGTGATCTGAGATCTTCTGGAAAAGATCTCACGACCGCCCGCACCTGCCATCCCCGGCTTGCAAGCACAGGGCACAATGCGCGTCCGACGAAACCATTCGCGCCGGTAACGACGGCCATTCCTCCCGGAACGCTTGCCCTATCGGCATCGGACGCCCCGAATTCCCGAAACATTGCCTCGCCAGCCTGAGGTGTAGAAAAAAACCCGCCCCACTTTCTCCAATAGCGGAATCCGGAGCGGATCGTAATCATCTTTGAACGAAGGCTGCGGTGCGTATCCCGGGACCAGCGGTCAACCACCCTGACCTGGGGCACGTACACCGAGCGCGCCATGGCCAACAACCTGCGCCCGATATCCGCATCCTCATAATGGAGAAAGAACCCCGGGTCGAATCCGCCGATCTGTTTCAGCACCCTTGTCCGGAAAAATAGGAAACATCCGCTGGGATATTCGAGCGGATGGATGGCCTTCTCGTAATCGCAGTCGCGCATCTCGAACCGGTGAATGACGGAGCCGAATAGCCGATCCAGGATACTCGGTGCAACACTGCGTAAGAACATCACGAAGAGGGTCGGATGCCTCTTGCACAGGAAATGTCGCTCACCGTCTTCGCCAAAAACGGCGGGGCTGAGCAAGCCAACACCCGGATTCGCTTCCATGAAATGCAGGCATTGCAGCAGGGCATCCGCATCGACAAAGACATCCGGGTTGATGACCAGATGAAAGTCCGAATCGACCTGGTCGATGGCCAGGTTGTTGCCGCGGCCATAGCCTAGGTTTCCGGCGGCCTTGAGCAGGCGGACCTTCCAATCGGGAAGGCGAGGCGCGATATCGTTCAGCCAATATTCAATCTTCGAGAAGATTGACTGATCATCGGAGTTGTCGACGAGGGTGACCTCAAAACTCACCGGGATGGATTGTCGCGCAACCTCCGCCGCCTTCTGCATTGCCAGCAATGCGCGCTCGAGTACAGCGAGATCCGGCTTGTAGAGAACGAGGGATGCCGTAACGGTCAGGCACTTCATGAACTGCCTCCGGCCGATTCCCCGCCCCCCCCCGTTCCGAGGACCCTGGCGGGGATACCGCCCACCGTCGCGAAGGCAGGGACATCGTCGATGACAACCGCGTTCGCACCGATCGTGGCGTCATCACCGATCATTACCCTGCCGATGATTTTTGCGCCGGCACAAATCATGACTCCGTTGCCGACAACAGGTCTCTCCGACGGGGTAAACCCGATGTCGGGTCGCCTGGAACCCAGGGTGACTCCCTGCATGATCGTGCAGTTTTCTCCAATGGACTCTGCACCAATGACGGTACCCACGGTGTGCGGCAGAAACAACCCGCCCCCGATGCGTACTCGCGGGGAAACCTCGATCCCGAAGCACAGCAGGTTCAGTGTGGAAAACACTTTGGCAAACGGCCGCAAGAGCAGCGTTCCGTACGCCATTTCGGCCAGGCGCAAGAGGACCACCGGGGCCATCCGCGGGCTCAGGAACCCGGTCAGGAACTCCCAGACGGACACCGCCTCGTTGCCACTACGGAGACGGCAATAGCGTGCGACGTCTACTTTCAGCTTGTTCATCGGATTACCCATGCAGTTGCAGGCGCGAAACAATCCGACGCCCCACCTGATGCAATGTGGCCCAACCGCTCATGCTGCATCCCCCCCCGCCAATTCCTGTCGCGCACCTCTCTGCAGTTTCGAAAGCAGCACACCCCAAAGGAAGTACGAGAACAATCCCGGGTACGGCTGCCGAAGCATCACCTTGAAATTCGCGTCCACCAGCACCAGGAAAAGCACTATGCCCAATAGCCAATAGTGGTAGCTTTCGAGCCGAGCGCGCTGGCGCCACGCCATAAACATGGTCACAGCAATCAGTACCCCGATCGGCAATAGTGCGACAGCCCCGAAATTGTACGCAAGATCCAGGTACCAGTTATGCGCGCTGGTACGTACCTCCCGAGGAAGGGGCTCGGCATGGCCGAACAACAGGGACATGCCGCTTTCGGCTACCCCGGCGCCGAATCGCGACCAGTCGTCGAGACGCTCCGAGACGTTCAACGGCAGTTTTCCTTCTGCGACAGCGCTGAATTTTCCAAACAGCTGCCCCTCGTCGTAACGCGCTTCGATTCCACGCCCGGCAACCGTCGCCAAAATGGTGCCGACGACAAGCCCGCCAACCAGAAGAGGTCGGAAAATATCTCTCCGGTGGCGGGGCTCACGTCTTTCCCGAACTCGGTGCGTCACCAGATAGGCTAACGTTCCCATTCCGAACAGTCCCAGCGCAAGATAGGAAGCACTCGACAGCGTGTAGATTCCCATGACAATCATCAACGCCAGCTTGTTGCGCCGATCGGTTGCAGCAGGACTGCCCAGCACCAGGCAATAGGCAGCCACGAATATGACGGGGACGAACTGAAAATGCTGATAAATGCTGAACAGGTACAGGTGATGGGTCAACGAGAGGGTTCCTTGCCACCATCCTGCGAGCAGTTGCATAGGCACGAACACGGCCAGTATGCAGAAAAAGACTCTCGAAATGAGTTGATCGTCGTCGTTGATGAGTTGCCCGAGAATCAGCCCCATCGTTGGAAGCAGGAATTGTGCGGCCAGAATCGCCTTGCGGGTGGAAAAACCGGCAGCGTCGGCTGCAGTAAATCCTGAAATTGCCAGAACGACCACGAACGCCGAAACGAAAATTCCGGCGGCTTTCGCACGAGCCATGTACTTCAGGAATATCGCTATACCCGCCAGGCAAACCGCGAGAGACAAAGGAAGGGGGACCGAGTCGAAACGTCCCCCTGAATCGTAAAGCGGCACGTCGCTGTTATAGACCCTTCCGGACAGCAGGAAGAAAAACGGTAACAGCATTCCTGCCATGATTGCTGCGCGCATCCAGTAGTCATTCTGCGCACAGGAAGGCATTTGGGCAGTCATTGCCTGGCTGGAATCATGCTGCCGTCGCAGCAGTCGACCTGGAACACGCTTCGATCCTCCAGACGAAGTGCCGTCAGGTGCCCCCCCCAAAGACACCCTGAATCCAGCGCCAGAAGGTTCGGTGAAACCTTCAAACCCAGTGCAGACCAATGACCGGTAACAAGAACGGAATCGACACTGAGTCTACCGGGGGCATCAAACCAGGGCTGAAACCCGGCCGGCGCATCAACGATCTCGCCTTTTGCCTGGAATTCCATACGCCCATCGGGAGTACAGAAGCGCATGCGGGTCATGGCGTTGACGATCACTCGCATGCGATCCCAGCCCTTCAGGTTGTCATCCCAGAATGCCGGTTCGCTCCCCCACATGTGAGCGAGCACCTCGCGATACCCGGGGCCCTGCAGCAATGCCTCGACTTCGGCGGCCAGCAGCCTCGCCTGGGCCGTCGTCCATTGCGGCAGAAGCCCCGCATGCACCAGGCAATGGTTTCCCTCGACATGGCAGAGTTTTTGATGACGCAGCCAATCCAGCAACTCATCGCGATCGGGGGCGGTGAGTATTTCGTCGAGCGTGTCGTCCTTGCCACGGCGCTTTTCGACCCCTTCCGCAATCATCAACAGATAAAGGTCGTGGTTGCCAAGGACCGTGATCGCTGCCTCCCCAAGCGCTTTGACATAACGGAGCGTCTCGAGCGATTTCGGCCCTCGATTCACCAGGTCGCCAACGAGCCAGAGGCGATCACAAGCGGGATTGAAATCACAGGTGTCGAGAAGACGCAGCAGGGAATCGTAGCAACCCTGGATGTCACCTATGGCGTAGGTACTCATGTTTGCCGGCCCCGATGCAATAACGTCACTGCTGCGGCAAATATTCGGGCACGAACCGCTGCAGTCTTGCCTTCACCGTTGCGGGCGCCTCTGGACCGATTTCGGCAAGCCAGCCGGCAAGGTCGTTTTGCCAGGCAGCGTCCGGAGCGTCTTCGGCACGGGCCACACGCAGCTTCGGATGCGGGGTCGGCAAGGTCTGCTCGGCATCGGTCAGCAACTCTTCATAGAGCTTCTCTCCCGGCCGGAGTCCGGTAAAGACGATCCGGATTTCATCCTCGGAGAAACCTGATAGACGAATCATGTCACGCGCCAGATCCGCAATACGAATGGGCTCGCCCATTTCAAGGACGAATATCTCCCCGCCCTGCCCCATCAAACCGGCCTGCAACACGAGTTGGGCTGCTTCGGGGATGAGCATGAAGTAGCGGATGATGTCCGGATGGGTCACGGTGATCGGCCCGCCACGCGCGATCTGTTCGCGGAATTTCGGGATGACCGACCCGTTGCTGCCGAGGACGTTGCCGAAGCGAACCGTCACGAAACGCGTTTTCCCGTCGCGCTGAAGGCCGCACAGAACCCGCTCGGCGAGACGCTTGGTGGCCCCCATTACATTCGTCGGGTTGACCGCCTTGTCCGTCGAAATGAGCACCATCTTCTCGACACCGTGACGTTGCGCCGCTTCTGCAACAAAGCGCGAACCGATCACGTTGTTGCGCACCGCCTGCCAGGCGTTCTCTCCTTCCATGAGCGGGACATGCTTGTAAGCAGCGGCATGAAACACGACTGACGGTGAGTAGGTTGCAAACGTGCGATCGAGTATTGCGACATCCTTGACGTCGCCGATAACGCAGGAAATGGGAACGTCCGGATAGCGTTCGAGAAACTCCTGCTCCAGCAGGTAAAGCGCAAATTCGGATAGCTCGAACAGAACGATCAGTCGGGGCCGGAAAGCCGCGATCTGACGCACCAGCTCTGACCCGATCGAACCACCCGCCCCTGTC
>WBZP01001025.1_pt2 | contig 19362 bp, 10 predicted proteins | sample 5204301 | NCBI WGS metagenome assembly WBZP01 (sample SAMN12412401, study PRJNA552823) | activated sludge metagenome | isolation source: activated sludge from nitrification reactor of wastewater treatment plant... | place: USA: Pennsylvania | collected 2017 | reverse complement strand
ATCTACCTCAGTGCGCACCAGGCCGTCGTCTACGCCTGGCAAGGCGGGGGACTGAGCCAGGCGGAGTCCTTTGCGGCAAACGAAAGCGGGCAGGCGGCCTTTGCCGCCTATCTCGCCGCCAACGCCAGGAGCATCTTCCTGCTCCTGGCCAATGTTGCCGAGGAAGGTTTTCACACAGAAACAATCCCCTTCCTGCGCGGCGCCGATCGCCGGGCGATCATCGATCGCAAACTTGGCCAGATCTTCTTCAATGCACCGCTGACCACTTCGCTGTCGCTCGGCTATGCCAAGTCGAGGCGCAAGGACGAACGTGTGCTGCTCGCGGCGTTGACCGACCACGCCTCCCTTGCGCCGTGGCTGGCGGCGATCGCCGCCGCTGGTGCGCCCCTGGCCGGCATCCATTCCCTGCCCCTGCTCGGACCGCTGCTCCTGCGCGCGCTCGCCATCAGCGACGAACGTTGTCTCCTGTTGACCATTCAGGATCAGAGCATTCGCCAGAGCTATCTGCAGAACGGACAGCTGCATTTCAGTCGCTTGACGCCGCTCTACAGCAGCAGCGTGGCAGACATCGCGCAGACCTTCGCGGCCGAAACGCTCAAGCTTCAACAGTATCTGGTCAGCCAGCGTCTGATTTCGCGCCGGCAACCCCTCACCGCCTACCTGCTTGCCCATGCCGAGGCGCGAGCCGCCATCGAAGGCACCTGCGTCGACACCGACACGCTGTCGTTCGTCATCCTCGATAGCGAGGAAACGGCCAGGAAGTGCAAGCTCAAGGTCCTGCCACCGGACACGCACAGCGAATCGATCTTCCTCAGTCTGCTGGCAAACGCGCCACCGCGCGCACAGTTTGCCGACGACGAACGGCGCCACGATTACCACCTGTGGCTGGTGCGCGCCCTCCTGCGCGGCGTCGGAGCCGCCGCCCTCATTGCCTGCCTGTTGCTGTCCAGCAAGGAGGTCATCGAAAGCTACTCCCTGCACCAGGAGAGCAGGCTCCTGCAGGACGAGGCCGGCGCGGCACGTCGGCGATATGATGAAATCGTCAAGACGTTTCCCCCGATTCCGACGACGACCGACAACCTGCGTGCCGTGATCAAACGTTACACTGACCTCGAACGCAACAGCCCTGTGCCTGAAGCCGCTTACCGCATGATCAGCCGGGCGCTGGCGGCGGCAACCCAGGTCGAGCTGGAGGCGATCGAGTGGAAGATCGGCGGCGCGGCACAGTCTGCCGATGGCTCGGCCGAGGTGCCTCAAGCGTACCCCAGCGAGACCGGCGCCGAGCGCGAAACGATTGTCGTGCAAGGCAGGATTGGACTCGAGCAGGCGAGCAATCCGCGCCAGGTGCTGGCGGCAGTGCACGCCTTCGTCGATGCCTTGCGCGGCAATCCCGGGCTCGAGGTGATCGTCGTCCGCCAGCCCTTTGACGTCGCCTCGGGAAAGTCGCTGAAGAGCGGCGGCGCCGACCTCGAGAACCGGCAGCCACGCATGTTCACCGTCAGGCTCAGTCAGTTGCCGGGCACATGAAATTCGCGCGCGCAGACTTCGCCCGGATTCAGCTCAGCCTGTGGGCGGCCGTGCTCATGCTGGCGGCCGGCATCGGCGCCGTCTTCGTCTCGCACACCAGCCGAGCGGCCGCCCAACTGGCCAGGGAAACGGCCATCGCGGAACGTAACGAGACGGAAGGCAAACTCAAACAGGTGCGCGACGAAGAAGCCGAAATCAGACAGAAATCGATCGTCTTCAAGGCGCTCGAAGCGCGCGGCACGATCGGCGAGGAGCAGCGCCTGGAATGGGTGGAGCTTCTGAAGGACCTGCGTAGCAGATACCATTTGGCCGACTTGCAGTACGAAATCCTGCCGCAACGGCAGCTTGAAGCCAACCCGACCGGCGGCTTCTTCTTCTACGCCAGTCCGATGAAGCTGCAGGCCAAGCTGGTGCACGAAGAAGACTTGACGCGACTGATCGGCGACCTGCGCCAGGAGGCCAGGGCGTTGATTCGGGTGCGCAACTGCGATCTGGCGCTGTTGCCAGCGGAAGCCGAGGAGCGCAGCAGCGGAGCGGCCAATCTGTCGGCCGACTGCGAAATCGACTGGGTGACGCTGCGCCATGCGGCAGCGAAGTAGGCGTCTGCCGTGAACAAAGCGACTCGGCGGCGACTCGATGAAGCGCTTGGCGCGGAGGAGAAATGCCGATGATCTGGTGCCTGTCGTTTGCCGAATCGGCCCGTGCTCTCGGCCTTCTCCTGGCACTCGTGGCGAGCCTGCCAAGCGCGGCCGAAGAGCCGCTGGGCCGTCTGTTCTTTACTGCCGAGCGGCGGCAGCAGCTCGATCGCCGGCGACAGATGAACGGCCTTGAGCAGAAGGAACCCGGCGCGGAGTCGAGCCTGACGATTGACGGCGTTGTCGTGCGCAGCAGCGGTCGGCGGACGACCTGGATAAACGGCGCCGCACAGGATGAACGGTCACCCTGGAGCAGCGTGACGGCGACGCCGCAGGCGGGCCAGCCGGGCACGATCGTCGTCCGCACGAGCGATACGCGGACCTTCGGCGCACGTGTCGGCGACACGCTCAATCGCCAGACCGGCGAGGTGAAGGACGGGCTGAACGGCGGCCGGCTCAGCACGCGGCCAGGCGGCGGAAGGTAGATCGTGCGCCACCGCCAACATGGCCCGGCGCGTGGCCGCGAGCAGGGCGCCGCCTTGCTTTTCCTCATGCTGCTCGTCTTTCTCGCCGCCACCAGCTGGGTGATCAGGCACACTGACGGCGGAGCGGACAGCGGCGGGCGTGGCGGGCTCGATCGGACAACCAGCAACGCGCTGGCACAGGCCAAGGAGGCGCTCATCGGCCGCGCCGCGGTCGATGACAATCGACCGGGCAGCCTCCCTTGCCCGGACACTGATAACGACGGCGACAGCGAAATCTTCACCGGTGTGCACTGCCGGGCGTACGCCGGTCGCCTGCCGTGGAAGACGCTGGACCTGCCCGAGGTGCTGGACGGCAACGGCGAACGTTTGTGGTACGCGCTTTCCGCCAACCTGCGCGATCATCCGAACGCGCAGCCGATCAACGTGCAGCAAGTGCCGCAACTCTCGCTCGACGGTACGCCGAACATCGCCGCCATCGTCTTCTCCGCCGGCAGCTCGCTGGCCGGTCAGAACGGACGGCCCAGCAATGCCCTGACCGACTACCTCGACGGGAGCAATGGCGATGGTGACAGCGCCTACGTCGCGGGTCCGCACTCACCCACGTTCAACGACACCGCCCTGGCGATCACGCGAGACGACCTCTTCCGCACGGTGAACCGGCGCGTTCTGGCCGAGGTTCGCGGCTCGGCGGCGACCTCCGGCCTGCGCCGCTACCGCGCCGAGCAAGGCGCTTTCCCGTGGGCCGACAGCGGCAGCGACGGTTTCGCGGACAACGGCGAGCCGGCCGGCAAGCTGCCGTACCGCGAGCTGAGCATGACGACAGCGCAAGCCTGGCTGACGGACAATGCCTGGCTACCGTTGATCACCTACCAGCGCCTGAGCGCCGATCTCGCCCGCATTGCCATCGGCAACATCACGCTGGACGTTGTTCCATGAAGCTCCTGCCTCCGCTGCCCAGCGACAGGCGCCGCGTCTGGCGTCGAACCCGCCGGGCACCGGGCTTCTCGCTGGTCGAGATGGCCGTTGTCCTGGTCATCGTCGGCCTGCTGCTCGGCAGCATCGTCATGCCCCTGTCGGCGCATATCGATCAGCGCCACTACAACGAGACGCAGCAGCAAATCGGCGAAGCGCGTGAAGCGCTGTACGGGTTCGCCGTCGTCAACGGCCGGCTGCCACGCCCGGCCACCTCGGCCACGAACGGCGTGGAGAACCCCAACCCCTGCCCGAGCGACGCGGCCTGCACCGGCTTCGTTCCGTGGACGACGCTCGGCATCAAGAAGACCGACGCGTGGAACAAGATCATCCGCTACAGCGTGACGCCAGCCTACGCCAACGCCTCCTTCACCTTGGCGACGAACGGCAGCAAGAAAGTGCAGACGCGCGACGGCGCCGGCAATCCCGTCTATCTCATCGGCAGCGCCGGCGGCTGCTCGCCGTGCGCACCGGCGGTCGTCTTCTCGCACGGCAAGAACAACTGGGGTACGACGGAAGACGGCACCGCCCTGGCCGACGGATCGGCGACCAACGCCGATGAGGACGTCAATGCTGCAAACCCGGCGACGAACAACTTCTTTTCCCGTTTGCCGTCCACCAATGTGGCTGGCGGCGGCGAATTCGACGACCTGGTGGTATGGATTTCACCCTACATCCTGATGAACCGGATGGTGTCGGCAGGCAAGTTGCCGTAGGCCGGCTGTCCAGCCGCAGGTCGCTGCCGCTGCGTGCACCGGCCAGGCCTGCTCGCATTGACGCCTGCCTGCTTCCAGGAGTCCAATAAGCCAATGCTCTGCTCCGCTACCTGTGGATGATGCCATGAGTACCCAATCGACGTTCCTGGCCCGGCTGCGCAGCGCCGGCGCCACAGCGGGCGACTCCGAGGAGCGGACGCTGCAGAAATCGCTGCTTTTCTTTGCCACCGGCCTGATCACGCTGGCTTCGATGGTCTGGCTGCTGATCTATCGCCTGATCGGTCCTCAATACTCGTCCAACCTGCCGTTCGCCGTTCAGTTGCTGCTCGTCGGCAACCTTCTCATCTACGTTCAGACACTCAACTTCCGGGTTTTCCGCACCCTGCAACTCACCCTGTTTCTTCTTATCCCGTTCGTCGCGCAATGGAGTATCGGGAGCTTCATCAACGCCAGCGGCATCAGTCTGTGGGCACTGCTCGCACCGATCGGCGCCGTCCTTTGCGTCGGACCACGGCAATCGGTCGTCTGGTTTCTCGCCTACGTCGCCTTGACGACGGCCTCTGGTGGCCTCGAGCACTACCTGGTCGACCTCTTGCCGGCGACGCCGGACACCGTGCCGGCGCCAGCCAGCACGTTCTTTTTTGCTCTCAACTTCGGCGCCATGTCGACCATCGTCTATCTCCTGCTGCGACACTCGGACAGCGAAAAACACCGGGCGCAAGAGCGCCTGCGCGAGGCGCACCGCCTGCTGCAGTTCGAACAGGAACGTTCCGAGCGGCTGCTGCTCAACATCCTGCCGGGACCGATCGCCGAACGCCTGAAGAACAGCAGTCAGCCAATCGCTGACGGTTTTGCCGAGGTCTCGGTCATGTTTGCCGACATCGTGAATTTCACCCGCGTCGCCGAAGGGCTGACACCACAGCAGGTGTTCGCCATGCTGAACAAGATCTTCTCGTGCTTCGATGAACTGGCCGAGACGTTCGGTCTGGAGAAGATCAAGACGATCGGTGACGCCTACATGGTTGCCGGCGGCCTTGACCCGCGCAGCGATTACTCCGAGGCGCTGGCCGACATGGCACTTGCCATGTGCTCCGTCCTGCACCATGATTTCAGCATCAACGACATGCACCTCGACGTCCGGATCGGCATCGGCACCGGGCCGGTAGTCGCCGGGGTCGTCGGCAAGAAGAAATTCATCTACGACCTCTGGGGCGATACGGTCAATGTCGCCAGCCGGGTGACGACCGAAGGGATTCCGGGCACGGTGCAGGTTGACGAGCGGACCTACCAGCGCCTGCGCGAGCAGTTCACCTTTCACGAAGCGCGCACGATCCAGGTCAAGGGAAAGGGAACCCTGGTCGTCCACGGTCTGATCGGTCGACGGAAAACCGTCGGTCAGGGCTGATCAATCGCCGATCGTTGCTCCGTACTGCGGCGCAACGCGAAGCAAACCCTGCCCGGCGCATTGCTCGCCAGGCGCAGGGTGTAGCCGCAGCGCGCCGCTTCCTGAGCCGACTGATACAGACCGATTCCCAGACCGCTCCCGGAGGCAACCGGGACCCGCAGCAGGTCGGGCAGGAGTTCCGCGCCGACCGGGCTGCCGTCGTCGCAGACCGTGAGCAGCGAAGCGTCCGCGGCCAGTGCGATACGTACCTGCAGGCTGCCTTCCTGCGTCTGCTTGCGCAGGACATTCTGCAGCAGGTTGTCCACCACACTGTCGAACAGCGACGCCGGCAGCAAGACGTCCGGCGCGAAATCGGCCGCCGCAAAGACGACCGGAGAATGCGCGTAACGCTGCTGCAGGATGCGCCACCACCATTCCGCCGGCAGCAGACTGCCGGCGTCGCTTTGCGGCGTGCCCAGCTTGCTCAGCGTATGCTGCAGGCGCTGGGTGATCTGCGGCAGTTGCTGCTGCAACAACAGATCGCAGCGCTCCCGGTCTTCCCGGCTAGCCTGCACCAGGTAACACAGATTGTTGAGCGACTGCAGCAGGTTCTTCACATCATGCGTCAGCCGGGCCCCGGTTTCGTGTATCGCCCGCAGATAGCCAACCTGTTGCAGCTCGCGGGCGCGCAACTTGGCAACGTAATGTTCGTTGGCCAAGCGGGCCAGGAGGTGAAAATGCCAGACGAGCGCCGGGCTGAGGCGGTGCCGGGTGTGCAGGCTCAACTGCAGGGGCTGGCCTGAGAACGCGTGGCTGAAACGGGACGCGCTGCCGAACGTCCCCCGACCGGCGCCGGCGCTCCACGTGCCGCCCGCCACCCAGGGCAGATCGAGCATCTCGGCCAGCACCTGGGCAAGGAATTTGTCAGGGTCGTTCTCGAGAGCCGCGAGAACGGTCAGGCGATGCAGCCACTGTTCGAACGGCAGGCCAATACTCAACAGGTAGCGCGAGAAAAAGACGCCGATACCGGTAAAGCCCGGCCGCGTGTTCCAGGCCCAGCCGATGAGCAGCAACAGAGCAGCCATGGCGAGCAAGGTACCGGCCACAGCAGCGAGGTAGCTGGTCTGCTCGAAGATCATGAAGGCCAGGCTGCCGAGGACCAGGACGGCGATGAGCAGGAAGATGAAGAGGCTGTAGAAGAGATCGATCATGCCGCCACTCGGCCGGTCGCTGGCGCGCGAAAACGGCAACAGCGTCATGAGGAGCAGGACCACCGGCATCCCCCAGGCAAACTCCCGATCGAGCGAAGGCCCCAATTGTGTGGTATCGGGAACAGCGCGCGGAACCAGCTCGAAAAGCACGGCAGCCAGCAGGTAGGCAAACGCGGCCAGGTAGAACACCCGCGTCGGCCGATGGTCGATGAACATGACGCGCCCGCCGACCAGTGCGGCGAGCATGACGACCCAGACGATCAGCAGCCACTCGCCATACCAGACGATGCCGCCACCGAGAAGCAGGGCCATCACCGCCAGGCCGCCCAGGTCGATCTTTCGCTCGGCATAGATGAACGGCTGCCAGAGAATGAAAAGGCCGACGTCGACCAGCCAGCAGAGCAGGCTGATCGCCGCATCCGCGCGGCTGACGAGGGCCAGGTGGAGCACCGCCAGCAGTGCAGTGACCAGCGAGCGCTGGCGTTCGCGCAGGGCCGCCCCCAGGCTGCGCAGAGTGATCACGCGTACCGTCCGACGTCAGCAGACCGTGATCTTGTGCACACGGCAGGCTCCGTCGGAGTCTCGACAAGAGTGTCGGAATATCGACAGATCCGCCGCCGAGAGTGCCCGAATCTCCTGCCTACGATTGGCATGGAACATGCTTCTCAGTACGAGTCATGACGTCTTGAAACAGAGCGGAGAATACGATGAACCAGTTGCGCAAACAGCAGTCGGGCTTTACCCTGGTCGAAATTGCCATTGTACTCGTCATCATCGGCCTGCTCCTGGGCGGCGTGCTCAAAGGCCAGGAGCTGATCAACAGCGCCAAGGTGAAGAACATGGTCAGCGACTTCCGGACGGTATCCAGTCTGGCCTACGCTTACCAGGATCGCTTCAAGGCATTCCCGGGAGACCAGTCGACGGCGCAACTGAACGACGCTTTTGGCGTCGGCACCGCGACCGTATGTGCGCCGGCCGCAGCCGGCTTGTGCGCCCAGAACAACGGACGCATCGACGGCAACTGGAACTCCGGCGGCGCCACTGGAACGGGCGTTGCCACCGAAGAGAGCTCGCTTTTCTGGCAACACGTGCGGCTTGCCAACCTCGCCAGCGGTCCGACCTTGCTGACCGACGTCGGCTACCGACCGCGCAACGCCGATGGCGGTTTTCTGGGCATCGAGAGCGGCATCAACGCAGCCGGCGCACCGGCGCCCTGGATACAGGGCATGCGCGGCGCGTTCTTCGTGTGCTCGCGCGGCATCCTCGGTCGCTACGTGAAGCAGATCGACTCGACGATGGACGACGGCAACACTGCCGGCGGCTCTGTGCGCGCGGTGCTCGATACCGCAGCCCGCGGTACGGCCGGAGTGCTGACGACCGCCGTGGTCGATGGTTCATCGTATACGGTATGCGCCGGCTTCTGACCCAGCGAAGGGTGCCGAGACCATAGGCGCGCGGTCGTCGTCCGATGATGCGCCGCGGCGCCTTCGGGTTTCTCAAGGCGATCCGGCGATCTCTCGCTGCCGCCTTCTCGGCACGGCATGCGGAGCAGCAGTTCGTGCTCGAGTCGTTCGAGCCGCGCTTGCTGCTGTCTGCAGATGCCGTGCCTGTTGTTCCCGAGACGGTGAGGTTTCTCGCCGACACTGTGCCGCCGGCAATCGTCGCGGCGCTGCCAGGCAGCGCATCCCGCAGCGCGGCGGACTTCGTCATCGACTGGCGCGCACTCGCACCAACGAGCCCACAGGCCATGCCTGCCACGACGGCCGGAGCGCCAGGCGAACTCACCGATCCTGCGCTCGCTGCATTTCCAGGTGCTGAAGCGGCAATTCGCACGGGTTTGAGCGAGCTCGCCAGGTTTGGCGACAAGGTCGACGCCTTCGATGCTCTTGCCGCGCAGATTCCTTACCTGAACGAAGCAATAGGCAACGTTCTCGATCTCGGTGGCATTTTGCAGACGGCGGTGGTCGATCCCCTGCTTGCCTACCTGGACGACCCGAGTGGATTCCCGACCGCCGGCGACGGTGAAGGGGTGCCAAACACAGACGGCGTGGTCGCCGCATTGCGCTCCTCGTTGGGCGCCCTGGACCCGGCGGCAGCAGTTGGCGGTGGCGTCACGCAGCAGGGCAACGAGATGTTGTTTGCCATCGACTTCCAGACGGCAAAGAGCCGGCGCCTGCCCATCGACTTCAGTACGGGCCTCGTCGATCTGGGGGTGGCACTCACGGGAGAAGTGGAAATCGATCTGACGACCAGCCTGGCGCTGCAGTTCGACTTTGGTGTCGATCTGGCTGGCGGTACGATCTCGGCAGATTCGTTTTTCGTTCGCATGCATGACCTGCGTGTGCGGGCGCAGGCGAACGCCAGCGGCGTGAATGTTGGCGCATCGATCGGCGCGCTCGGTGCTTCCGTCGCCAATGGCGCTGTCGAACTGGAGGCAGAGATCGCCCTCGCCTTCGCCGACGGTACGATCAGCTTGTCGGAACTCGCCGAGACGCCGATGGAGAGCTTGCTGACGCCCAGCGCGACCAGCACCCTGGCTGCGACGCTGCCCGTGCGCGTGAGCGTCGGAGGATTCATCGTTGCGGGATCGCCAACGATCGAAGTGAATGACGACAACCTGTTTGCTGTGCCGGCGCCTGTTGTTCAATTGCAGGATTTCGACCAGCTTTTCGACATTGACCAATTGTTCGGCGGCTTCTCGGCGAGCGACGGGCTCGACCAACTGCTGGGCGTATTGCAGTCACAGCTGCAAGAGGGTGTTTTCGGCAATGAACTGCCGCTCGTCGGCGGCAAGCTGAAGGAAGCCGCGACATTCATTGCGCAGCTTCGCGGAGAGGATGCCGACCACGACGGCACCCTGGGTGACGGGGAAGACACCGACGGCGACGGCCGCCTCGACCAGGGACTAGTGGGTCAGCTACGCAATCTGCAAGATCGCGGCCTTTCGCTCTTCCAGCAAGCCATCTTTGACGCGCTCGGTCCGGCGGGGAACGGGATCGGCGTCCTCGCGCTCGACAAGGACGCGCACGATGCCGGCAGTGATGGGCTGCCTGATGCGGCCGCCGATGCCAACGATGTCGAGTTCGCCCTGACCAGCAACGCGCTTCGCTTCGACTTGCGGCTGCACCAGGATCTGGTTTCCGCGACGATACCGGTCGACTTCGATATCGGTCTGCCGGCTCTTGGCCTTGAGCTCGCTGGCGATGTCGATTTGCGGCTCGGATACGATTTCGCTTTCGGGTTTGGCGTGCAGCATGTCGGCGACACTGTCGAGTTCTTTCTCGATACGCTGGCAACGAACACCAACGGTGATCCCGTTCCTGAACTCACCGTGAACGTCGAAGTGAGCATTCCGGACCTCATCGGCGTTGGCAGCCTGGGATTCCTTCGCCTGCGCGTTGCTGACGAAGACGCCGACGCAAACGCGGCGAATGACTGGAACGACGCTGGCGCCACACCGAGCACGGTTGATGTTGACGGGGACGGGATTCTGCCCAGCCGGCTTGCCGGCGTGTTCACCGTCGACCTCACATCGCCAGCGGCGGACGGCATGCTGCGCGTTTCCGATCTCGCGTCGCTCGGCGTTGACGCCCGTCTCAACGCCGACGCCGATATCAACCTTGAGTTGACGGTCGACGTTGGCAGTGCGATGTTCCCGTCGTTCTCGACCGAATTCGCTCTCGATTGGCGCTTCGACAATGCCGACACGGCGGTCAGCGACGCTGCGGCATTTGGTAACCGGCCGCAGCTGAGCTTCAACCACACGTCGATGAATCTTGGCGCCTTTCTCGATCGGTTCGCTGGACCGCTGCTCTACAACATCAATCGCGTGCTCGAACCGCTGCAGCGAATCAACAACTTCCTGCAGGAACGCATGCCGCTCCTCTCTGACTTTTCCGCATTGCGAGACGTGCTGGATGGCAACGGTGACGGCAAGGTCACGCTCCTTGATCTCGCCAAGAAGGCCGAGGGGATTACCGGTGTGGCGATCAACACCGATATTTTCGACGCGATCGACACCCTTCTCGGCTTGTCCGACAGCATCCGGGCAGATGCCTCCGGCATTCACATCCCGCTTGACCTCGGGTCACGCAGCCTCGGGCCGACGTTCGACATCCGCAGCCCGTCTGCCACGCTGGCGGAAGCACAGTTGGCAGGCGACGCTCCGCGTCCGAAAGAGGAGCAAGTTACTGGCGAAGCGCTCGATCTCCTCGATCGGCTGAGCAGGGTCGGTATTCTGATCGCGCCGTTCAACGGGTCCGGCGGGGCGCTGAATGCCGATCCGATTTTCGACCTCATTCTTGGCAAGCAGGATGTGACGCTCGTCACCTGGGATCCGCCGGCTGCCGTTCTGGGTTCCGAGGTCGACCCGATCTTTCAGGTCGACTTCCCGATATTTCCCGGCTTTCTGTCAGCGAGCATCGGCGGCAATCTCTTCCTCCGCGCCGACCTGGCCTTCGGCTATGACACGGCCGGGTTGAACGCCTTTCGTGCCAGCGGCTTCAGCGATGCGGGCAAACTCGCCGACGGTTTCTTCGTTTGGGACGTTGCACCAGCAACGGGCAACGATGTGACAGAGCTGGAGCTGAAAGGCAGCATCGTTGCCGGCGCCACGGCGCGCATCCCGGGACTCGTCCGAGCAAGTGTCAAGGGGGACGTGACCGCAACCATCGGCTTCAATCTGCACGATATTGATCCCGATGGTGGCGCCGGGCCGCAGCTGCCAGACGGCAAGATCCGGCTCAACGAGATTGCCAGGCGCGTGGCGATCGGAGACGCGTTCGCTGTCGGGCCCCTCGCCGTTTTCGACCTCTCTGGCACACTCAGTGCGGGGTTGAGCGCGTCGATCTGGACGGGTATCAAGATTCCGTTTGACGGCAAACTCACGCTGTTCGAGGCACGCAAGGAACTCTTCCGCGGAACGCTGCTGGATTACAACCTGACCTTCCCGGACGAAGTCCCGACCACTCAGGTACCGGCTCTGGCAACGCAGCAGGCCTCGACGCTGACGCTCAACACGACGGCAGGCGATGATACGTTCACGATTGCGCATCTCGCCGGCAGCGCAAGCGATGCCGCTGGCGAATCGGTTACCGTGACTGCGTTCAATCGGACCGAGCGATTTGACGGCGTGAAGCACATCATCGCCAACGCCGGCGACGGTAACGACGTGCTTACCCTGCAGGACCAGGTCACCGCAACCGCTACGCTGTCCGGCGGGAATGGCAATGACGTCCTCCGCGCCGGCAGCGGTGCAGCCAGGCTGGACGGCGGACAGGGCAAGGACGTGCTCGTCGGCGGCGCCGGTGACGACATCATCCGTGACAGCGGACAGGTGACCCTTGCCACATTCGATGGAACCAGCGGCCTGTACAGCACGGACGCCGACGACCGCCTGTTGGGCAACGGCGGCAACGACCAGGTCGACGGGGGCGCAGGCATCGACTGGCTTGAAGGCGGCAGCGGCATCGATACGCTCGAAGACACCGGCACGATGCGCAACGAGTATCGTCTGGTCAACATCGCCACGGGTGACACCGAGGTATTCACCGATGCCGACGACGTGCTCTTCGGCGACACGAGCGACCCGGAAGGCGTCGCCGACACTGGTGACGACGTCCTCGACGGCGGAGCCGGCAACGATCGCCTGGCTGGCGGGCAAGGCTCCGACACGCTGCGAGGGAACGACGGAGACGATATCTTGCTCGGCAACGCCGGTGACGACGCCCTCGACGGCGGCACCGGCGACGATGCGCTCAACGGCGGCGCCGGCAACGACCGCTACACATTTGCCCCTGACTGGGGATCTGACCATCTGGAAGACGCTTCCGGCGACGACACGACGAATTTTGCCGCGGTGACCATTGGTTTGCTCGGCGAGTTCTCGGAGCTGGGAATGACCGTTTCGGACGGAACGTCGGGCAATGTACTCCATGGCCAATACGACCAGGAAGCGGAAGCCATCAAACGCTACGTTGACAGCGTCGAACACTTCATTGCGGGCTCGGCGGCTGATCGCTTGCTGATCGTCGGCGCGGCACAAGCGCTGGACGTGGATGGCGGCCCGGGAAATGACACGGTCCTCGGGGCAGACCGTGACGCAAGCTGGGAGATCTTCGCCGACAACGCGGTTTACGTCGACGGCCTGAGTTTTCACGCCACGGAAAACATCCTGGCAGGAAATGGCAACGACCATTTCCGCATGGCTGCCGATGTCGGCCTGAGCGGGCGTGTCGATGGCGGTTTGGGCATCGATACGCTCGATTACAGCAGTTACCGTACCAATGTCGCTGCCTCCTTGCGCGCCGGCAGTGCCAGCAACGTGAGTGGCGGTGTCAGCGGGCTCGAACACCTGATCGGCGGCCAGGGTGCCGACCGACTGGTCGGCGATGCGAACGCCAATCATCTCGTCGGCAATGGCGGGGACGACACGCTCGAAGGCGACGCCGGTGACGACACATTGGCCGGCGACGCCGGGAACGACCGCTTCGTGTTTTCCGGGCTCGGCCTCGGGCACGACACGCTGCTGGAATCGGACAATACCTTTTCTAATGACCTGCATGACTTGCTCGATTTCTCCGCTTTTGGCGGTGGAGTGGCAATCTCGCTGCATCCGGACGCCGGAATCGACCCGCAAACGGTCAATGGGTCAAACCTTTCCCTGACCCTGTCGAGCGCACTGGCTTTCGAGGACCTCATCGGCAGTGCCGCTTTCGGCAACGACCTCGAGGGCAATGCGAGAAACAATACGCTCACCGGCGGTACACGTACCGATGAGCTCCTTGGCCACGCGGGCGATGACATCTACGTCTTCAACGAGCACTGGGGAACGGATGGAGTCCTCGAGGACCCCGACGAAGGCAACGATACGTTCGATTTTTCGGGTGTCACCCGGCCGCTGACCGCAAATGTAGCCGCCGATAACCGGGCAGTGACCGACGGCGTGAATCTGGTGATTCCGTGGCTTGACCCGGCGCAGAACCTGCTGACCGGCAGCGGCGACGACCGCGTCGTCTTTGCTGATGCCAGCACGATCGCCGGGTTCGTCGACGGCGGCCCTGGCTCTGATTTGCTGGACTATTCGGGCTATGACCTGACCGCCGTCGTCAATCTCAGCGAGTACGTTGCCACGGGCGTTGGCGGGGAAGTCGTGCGCATCGAGGGGGTGTTGGGCAGCAAAGGCAATGATCGGTTGTTCGGCGACGACGCATCCAACAGGCTCGTCGGTAACGACGGCGATGATCAGATCATTGGCCGCGCAGGCAACGATGTACTTGAGGGCGGTGCTGGTGAGGACATGGTCCTGGGTGGTACGGACAACGACCTGCTTGATGGTGGGGATGGCAACGATCGGCTCGACGGCGGCGAGGGTGAAGACCGTGTGCAAGGCGCCGCTGGCAACGATGAGTTGTACGGCGGTGCGGGCGACGACCTGCTGGAAGGCGGCGCTGGTGACGACCTGGTGTACGGCGATGCCGGCAATGATCGGTATCGGTTCGCTGGCGGGACGCTGGGCCACGACACAATCTTCGAGTCCGCCGGCATCGGTGGCGACCCAGCCAACGATCGATTGGACACGCTGGATTTCAGTGCATTCATCGACTCGATATCGGTGAACCTCGCATCCAGCGCCAGCCAATCGATCAATGCCACCAACCTGGACCTGACGCTGATCGACGGCGAGGCGATCGAAGGGGTGGTCGGCAGTGCATTCGCCGATCGCATCGACGGCAACGCGCGAGACAACGTGCTCGAAGGCGGGCACGGCGACGACGGGCTGTTCGGCTACGCTGGCAACGACCGCTACGTCTTTGCCGGAGGCAACCTCGGATCTGACCTGGTTGTCGAAACGGGCACGCTTGACACGGCAAACGACGCACACGACGGCCTCGACTTCAGTGCATTCGCCGGACCGGTGCAGATCGATCTTGGCGAGTCGCGGCGCCAGGTCGTGCATGCAGACCATCTCCGGCTCGCACTGCAAAGCCCGACCGGAATCGAGGCTGTGACCGGTAGTCATTTCGACGATACGATCATCGGCAATGTGCGCGATAACGTCTATCTGTTCACGGATGCCTGGGGCCGGGACAGCGTGTTTGAGACGGCGGACCACGGCAACGATACCTGCGACTTGTCGGCAGTTTCGGCGCCGATCGTCGTCCAGGTCAGCGAAATGCGCTTTACCAGCGGCGTTAACCTGGTCGCCAGCACCGGCGAGAAGGTCGAGAACGTCGTTGCCGGACAGAATGACGACCGCTTCGAGTTTGGTGCATCGGGCGCAGCCACCGGTTACCTGGACGGTGGTGCAGGTTTCGATACATTGAACTACGCCGGCTATCGCACCGCAGTACGCGTCGACCTGCACACGGGCACGGTCAGCGGTGTAGGCGCTGCCGCGACCAACATGGAGAACATCGTTGGCAGCAAGCAAAGCGACGACCTTACCGGCAATGACGCCGCGAATCGTATCGAAAGCAACGGCGGCGACGACACGATTGCCGCCCTGGGTGGAAATGACGTCATCCGCGTGCCTTCGCAGTCGGTGAAGGTCGATGCTGGCGCCGGTACCGACACATTGCAGTTCACCGGGGCAAGCCTTGACCTCACGGACAAGGCGGGGACGACGCTGCAGTCGATTGAGCGCATCGACCTCGCGGGCTCGGGCAGCAACCGCTTGATCGTCGATGGCGCGTCGGTAAGCACGCTGGCACACCCTCTGTTGGTCATGACGGACACCAAGGATGTCGTGGTCGACCGCAATGGCTCGCAAGTGGGGAGCGATGCGACAACCTGGCGCGCTTCGCAGGGTGGCCCGGAGCCAATCGACGGAAAGCTTTTTGCGGTGTACGAGCACACGACGGTTGACCAGGCTACGCTGAAGATCAGCCAATGCCTGATCGGCGACTTCGATTGCGACGGCGACGTCGACAAGGCTGACCTTGCTATCATCGCAAGAGCAATTCAAGAAAAGACGACCGATCTCGGCTATGATCTCAATGATGATGGCAAGGTAAACGCCGCCGACGCGCGCAAACTTGCCACGCTGTTTACCGCCGCACCGCGCGGCTAGCCTGAACCAGCCGCACATCGGAGATCGACGCATGAAGCAAATCGCAACTGTACTCTTGGTCAGTGTATTGGCGCTGTTGAGCGCACCGCGGGCGCACGCATTGGCCATCCTGATCGAGCCGCCAGCAGGCCAAGTCCTCAAGATTCATCCGGGCGAAACGATCCGCGTGGACATCAACGTGGTCGGCCTGCACGCCCCCGTTGCCGACACCGATCTTCCGCCAGGCACCGTGAGCGGCGCCGGCCCGTTCCGGGCGGACAGTTTCCTCGCTGCCTTCAACTTCGACTTCGAGTTCGACGAAAATGTGCTGGTGTTTGCCCTCGGCGGGTCGTCACCTGGAACTGCGCTGGGCGCACCATCACAAGGCGAGTCGCTCTATGAGCTCACACGGCCCTCGGCGGGAATCATCCGTTTGCTGGGTGTCTCGCTTCTGGAGGAATCGTCGAATACCTGCATGTTTTGTTTACCGCCGTACCTTGACGTGCTGCAATCTGACGGAACGGGCGCGCCGATCGACAAACTGCGCCTGGCGACACTCGCCTTCTACCTGCCGGTTGGCCAAGGACCGCTAGCCGAAACCACACTCTTCAAGGTGAGCGACATCGTGCTCTCCGATTCGTTGGGCAACGAGATTCCACTGCTTGATGCCAATGGGAATGCGGTGTTCAACGCGTCGGGTGATCCGATCACCGGCACCAGTGACAGCATCACGGGCTTCGTTCGTAGCGACCGTGTCTCCGTCTTTGTGCCCGAGCCCGGGCCGCTCGATCTGCTGCTCATTGGCGCCCTGGGGTGGCGTCTGAGCACACTGGCACGACGCAGCAGCCGCGCTGGCCGGCAGAGTCGTTTCGAAACTTGCCTGCCAGCGTCATTTGACAGAGGCTGCAGCTCACGCGGCAAGAGCGGATAGAGGACCGAAGCGAAGCCTGCCAGTCGCCTTCGCCTATAATGTCCAGAATGCTTTCCCTCCCCGAGCGGTTGATGGCGGTGACAATCTGGCGCTGACAAACCGCGCGCATCTGGCGAAAAAACGCGCTGCGTGGCAATGGCTGCGAGACTTGTACAGAAGGATATGGGTTGATCGTCGTACATGGCAATCGGCTGGAGTCGCTGCGCGATCTGGTTGTCGCGTGGATGCAGCGCCATCCGCTGGCGCCGCTCGAGAACGAAGTCATCCTGGTGCATAGCAACGGCATTGCGCAGTGGCTGCGGCTGGCGCTGGCGGCCGATGTCGAGGATGGCGGGTGCGGCATCGCGGCGGCGCTCGATATTGTTCTTCCGTCGCGTTTTCTGTGGCGCGCGTATCGGGCCGTGCTCGGTGCGCAAGCGGTGCCCGAGGAGTCTCCGTTCGACAAGCCGCGCTTGCTCTGGCGGCTGGTGCGCGTTTTGCCGGAGGTCGTGGGCCAACCGGAGTATGCGCCGCTGCACCGCTTCCTGCAGCGCGACGAGGATTGGCGCAAGCGCTTCCAGCTTGCCGAGCGACTGGCCGACCTGTTCGATCAATATCAGGTCTATCGTGCCGATTGGCTGTCGGCGTGGGCGGCCGGCCGCGACGTGCGTAGCGACGCGCTGGGCGCCGAAACGGCTCTGGAGCCTGCGCAGCGCTGGCAAGCGGCGCTCTGGCGCGCCTTGCTCGCCGACGTGCGCGGCGCGGGGGCAGCAGCGCAGGCGCAGCCGATGCTTGCCGGCCGTGCCGCGGTGCATGGCGAATTCCTGCGTTGCGCCGGAGAAATGGCGCAGCGTCCGCACGGCGTACCACCACGTGTGATCGTTTTCGGCGTTTCCAGCCTGCCGCAGCAATCGCTCGAGGTGCTTGCGGCGTTGGCCCGCTGGACGCAGGTGCTCGTCTGTGCGCACAACCCGTGCCGCCATTATTGGGCAGATATCGTCGCCGGCCGCGACCTGCTGCGGCGCGCCAGCGGCCGGCACGAGCGTCGCCCGGGAACGCCCGCCCAGCTCGACGACGAGACCTTGCATCTGCACGCGCATCCATTGCTCGCGGCGTGGGGCAAGCAGGGGCGCGACTATCTCGCCCTGCTCGATCAGTACGACGCCAGCGATCAGCGCGCGCGCTGGCGACGTCAGTTGTCGGTGATCGGCCAGCGCGTCGATCTCTTTGTTTCGCCTGATGGCGGCAAGATGCTGCAACAGCTGCAGGACGACATCCTGGAACTGCGGCCGCTGCACGAGACGCGCGCGCGCTGGCCGGCGGTCGACCCGGCGCGCGACACCTCGATCCGCTTTCACGTTGCGCACAGTGCGCAGCGCGAGGTGGAAATCCTGCACGATCAGTTGCTCGCCGCGTGCAACGCCGACGCCAGCCTGCAGCCGCGCGAGGTGATCGTGATGGTGCCGGACATCGACGAGTACGCGCCGCACATCAGGGCAGTTTTCGGTTTACTCGACACGGCCGACGTGCGCCATTTGCCGTTTCGCATTGCCGACCAGAGCCAGCGACGGAGCGACCCGCTGGTGCACGCTTTGGAGAAACTGCTGGCCTTGCCGCAGTCGCGACTGGCGGTCAGCGAGTTGCTCGACCTGCTTGAAGTGCCGGCGCTGCGCCGGCGTTTTGCCATCGACGAAGACGATCTGCCGCAGCTGCGTCGCTGGCTGCGTGGCGCAAACGTCCGTTGGGGCCTGCACGGCGAGCATCGCGCGAGCCTCGGCCTGCCCGGCGAAGGCGACGAAGCGGCGCGCCACACCTGGCTCTTCGGTTTGCGGCGCATGTTGCTTGGCTACGCCGTTGGGCCTGCTGCCGGCGCGTGGCAGGGAATCGAGCCGTATGACGAGATCGGCGGCATCGATGCCGAGTTGCTCGGACCGTTGCTCGCGTTGCTCGAACGTCTGGAAGCGGCGTGGCGCAGCCTGCGCCAGCCGGCGACCGTCTCCGTCTGGTGCCAGCGCCTGCGCCGACTGCTGGCGGATTTCTTCGCGCCGGCCGACGCGGCCGACGATGGCGGCAACGACGACGGTGCGCGCGACGCCTTTACCTTGCTGCAGCTCGAAGCTGCGCTGCAAAGCTGGCAGCAAGCCTGCGATCAGGCGCGCTTGCGCGAGGCGCTGCCGCTGTCGATCGTCGGCGAATACTGGCTGGCGCAACTTGACGAGCATCGCCTGTCGCAGCGCTTCTTCGGCGGCGCGATCACCTTTGCCACCCTGATGCCGATGCGTGCAATTCCCTTTCGCATCGTCTGCCTGCTCGGCATGAACGACGGCGCCTACCCGCGTACGCGGCGGCCGGTCGATTTCGACCTGATGGCCGCCGATTATCGGCCCGGCGACCGCTCGCGGCGCGAGGACGATCGTTACCTGTTTCTGGAAGCCTTGCTCTCGGCGCGCGAGCGGCTGTACGTGTCGTGGGT
>WBZP01002882.1_pt1 | contig 19363 bp, 20 predicted proteins | sample 5204301 | NCBI WGS metagenome assembly WBZP01 (sample SAMN12412401, study PRJNA552823) | activated sludge metagenome | isolation source: activated sludge from nitrification reactor of wastewater treatment plant... | place: USA: Pennsylvania | collected 2017 | reverse complement strand
GAACTTTGACCGGAACAGCGGGCGGCTGCTTGGTGTGAATGCGGGCTATCGCGTGATGGTGACGGACTCACCGAGCGAGGGCTTTGGCCTGGCGGGCTCGCCGGGTCGGTGGTCGAGCTTCGTCAGCGGCACTCCGACGGCCTACGGCCTCGATGCCGACAGAGGAATTATGGCGTGGGACGGCTCACGAGGGCAGGCACTTCCCGCCGCGTATTTGTCTCAGCTCTTTGGCGACTGGCGAGGGGCTGTTTATTAGCAACACCCGAGAGGGGGGGAACGGAACATGGCAAAGGACATCACGGTCAGACTCAACTCACAGAACCCGGACGGGACGATGAACATCAGCGTGCCCGACGGAGCAGCAAACCCGTTTATGCCAGCGTCGGGGGGCGCAATGGTGCCCTATACGCCGTCGCCGCAAGCTCAAGCGGTTGGATTTCGAGCGCGCATCGGCAGCGCCGAGGTCATGTTTGCGTCGGAGGCCGACTTTCTGAAGGCCGACAAGGCATTTCGCGAACAGATGCAGGCGTCGGGCATCCCGTCCCTTGGCGGTGTGCAAGGTGGGGGCAATAACTGGCTTCGCACCGGAGCAAGCGTCGGAGAAGCGGCAGCGGCGTACATGCAAGGCCGCGCGATTCGTAAGCGCATCACCGAGGTGGATGACGCGCTGGACGACTCGAAGACCGCGCAGGCTGCGCTGCAAAACCAAATGTCGAAGCATCCCGAGCTGATCCCGTTGCTCGTCGATGCGTTCCGAGCCGAGCGAGATGCAACGATCGCGATGGTGCGCCTGCTCGAGGACCAGCTTCTCGCTGTCGATATCCAGACTGGTGCGGGCGTGGCGCGAGCTGTCTCGGATGTCTGGGATGGCAGCAGCAGCAGCGCCGTGACGGGAAATAGCGGTCTGCTGGCGGGTGGAATGGGGCTTGGCCTCGGCCTTCTGCTGAGCCGTTCCGACGACAACAACAACAGCCGAAATCGTCGCCGCTAACAAAAAAGACTTTTGGGGGACACAACAATGAGCGACACAAAAGCAACCATCGCGGGCCTGGTCGCAGTGGCTCTGCCACTCTGGGTTCGCGCGCAAGACGACAACGACCGCGAGCTGCGCAACAACCGACTCGATCTTCGCGATCTCGAGGACAAGCTACGCGCCTGCTGCAATCACGGGTCGATGATTCGCAACCGATTGCCTATCAATCAAGACATCGGCGTTGGTCTGGCGCTTGGAAATCCGAAGCCAGTGATCGCCGAAATCCTGCCCACGACGACGACGATATCGCGACCAGCGATCGGTGATGACGCGATGGGCGACTACAAATGGCCACCGCGCACCGGCACCTATAACAACAACGGAGCTGTTTCAGAAATCGGCGAAATGACCCGTACAGCCCTTGCGTGGACGTTCCAAGAGACGCGCGCGTGGGTGGACGGATTCACGCTACCCAACTCGCCTTCGCAAACAGCGACTACCCAAGTGTTCTATGCCGCGCGTGCGCTATCGACGGTGTTGGCATCTTTGAGTCTCTCGCGGGCAGATTACACTGCCGCATGGTCCAAGCTGTTTGGAACGACCGCACCTGGCGTTGGCGCACCGACGATCATCAACGTGCAAGCAACCAACAACATCCAATCGGTCCTTCCTGTCCCCGGCTCAGCTTTTAGCAATCGTGCGATGCGTCTCCGCATTACGGCTGGTCCTGGCAACTACGCTGCGAACACGGATGTGGCGACGATTGCGTTCAGTCAACAATTCCCGGTCATTCCAGCTATCGTCGGCACCAACGTGCGGGTTTCCGCTGTGACCACAAACGGATTTACCTTCCAGCTTTCCAATGGGATCAACGCGGGCAACTTTGAGGACGTTGACATTTTGATCGGAGTGTAGGCGTTCTCCGCAGAGTACAAGGAGATGACAATGCGTCGAGCGAGTGCTGCCCTTCTGCTGATTGGTTGTTTTTCTACCGATCCCGGTGATCGCAGATTTCCGTGTGACGAGTCCCATGGCTGTCCGCCGGGACGGATCTGTCAAAACAACATCTGTCAGCTTGATACGGCTGCACCGCTCGATGCAAGCACTGTGGATCAGGCCAGTGGCGACATGAGCGTGTCACCTTGTAGCGGCAATGGCTACCCACTCGGTAGTAACGGAGTGTGGGCTTGTCTTGGGACATTTTCGCCTGCGAAACCAGCTTCATCCTTGTGTGTGAATCGCAAGATCTGTAACGACATACGCAACTTGGTGACTGCCTCTGAATGCACGTCAGCGCCCAATGTACTAGTGGGCGTGCCAGGAAATGGAAGCGGGATAAATGCAAGCTGTGCCACGGCTTCATCTGGACCTAACTTGATCTACTTTGGATGTGGCAATCGTTCAAAGCCGACAAAAAGCGAACCAGCCAATGGTCCTTGCCGTGGTCATACAATGGTTCACTTTTACAATGCTGATGGAATTATCTACAATAATTCAAGCTACAGCGTAGATAATCAAACAAACAACGACCCAAATGCTGGTGTGCTCTGTTGTCCATAGCATAGCTAGATAGTTCGGTCATTGGAGGGGGGCCAATGACAATGACACATGAAGAACTTGAAAATACCGTAGTGTTTTTGGCGGCGCGGATTGGTCTGCTGGAGCAGGCTCCGCGCGGCGACCGCGAGCGTCGTCGAGCAACCAACGTGCTCGATAACATCGTGGCGCAGCAAGGCCCTCCGGGTCGGCAAGGACCGCCGGGAGAGCGCGGGGAGCGCGGCGAGCCTGGCGAACCGGGCCCGATGGGCGCGCCTGGAGTCAACGGGGACAAGGGCGCGCCTGGAGCCAAAGGCGACCCTGGCGAACCAGGAAATCCGGGGGCCAAGGGCGAAAAGGGTGAAAAGGGCGAGCCCGGCCCACTCTGGCCCGACGTGTTTGTGGTGACACCGGACGGCTCGACGCCGTTTTTCAGCTCGGTTCAAGCTGCGATTGATGCAGCGGGCGAACGCACCGTGGCAGATCCGGCCATCGTGCTTGTCTTGCCGGGTGACTACACCGGAGACGTGAGCCTGAAAAAGCACGTCTCTATCCTCGGCTTCGATCGCCTGGGACGGTATTCGACGATCCTACGTGGCGCGGTTCAGTGCTCGCTCACGTCGGAGGGCTCGCGCGAATCGACCGTTGCCAGTCTCTCAGGTGTCTCGATTTTTCCACCTCCGATGGCAGCCGCAGGGATTCACTTCACCGGCAGCGCAGCGCAGAAGCTCATCCTGACCGATGTGGCCGTCGAGGGCGCGGTCCCTGCACTGCTGGCAGACAACAACTTCACCGTTGGAACCGGCACAAGCCAAGTGCTGATGACCGACTGCCGATTGCGTTCCTTGGCAATGCTGGCACCGGCTCTTCGACACAAAGCAGGCGCAATCGAGTGCAACCGAGTGGACTTGTGGAACCGTCCGCCCGTTGGAACCAGCTCGCCATCGGTCGTTGTGCTGGGTCCAGATGTCCCGCAGTCGCAGGTCTGCACGCTCAGTCTGACCGACTGCAACATCGAGGGCACCTTGCAGATCGACAGCTCGCTGAGCACGGCCACCATCGCTGGCTCAATTGGCATTGGGATGCTTCGGTGTGCCCAATCCGTCGTCAACAACACGGCTGTCCCGATCCGCTTTGTGCTTGTGACCCCCAATGCGACGAGCGGCATCACGACACTCGGCGTCGCCCTGTCTGTCTTTCGTGCCACTGCATGGACCGCTGGAACCGCCATGATCTGGGGCAACCCCGGTGGCGCAACACCTGTTATCAATCGACTCAACTCGTTTCGCGCTGATACTGGCATCACCACAGCCAACCTGACCGGCGGCACCGCAACGAACATTGTGATGGGGGCGGTGTAATCATGAAGGTCCGCCCGACTGATCTTTGGACTGTCGTTGATATGGCGTTTGTAGCGACCATTCAAACCATTGAGGACAAAGCCGCAGGCAATGGTCCACAGGCCGGTCGATCGTTTCACGTTGCAACTGCCAAGTGTAGCGAAGCGAGCACGGCGCTCCAGCAGCTCGTCAGCAATGGCCCGATTGCAGATCAGGTTGACCACACCCATGCAAAAGTGCTCCAACATGTGCTTGCTCATCACCTACTACCTTTGCTTGCCACGATAGGTGCATGCCTCACTGAGTCTGACCGGAAAGCACCTTCTGCAAGTGCTGCAATGGTTTCGCGAAGAGTACCAACAAAAGGCATCCATCCCCATATCGTGAATGCCATTGAAGAACAGATCGCGCGCGTTCGGATACAAGAACTTTCACAGATCGTAAGCAAAGTAGATCCCGATGGAATGGGGCAGATTTTGTTGTGGCTGGCGGAGTCAGAGACAGTCGGGACCGGAAATGCTGTTGTCTTTTTCCAACTGGTCGCAAAGAAACGCACAGACCTTCTTGATCGACTTACATCGCTGCTAAATGGGTTCGGAATGCTGTCTGATGATAACAGTGCTGTACGAATTGCAACCAATCAGTTCGTTCCGATCGGTGACATTGATAGCAAGATCGCTCGCTTGTTGCTGGCCTGGAAGTATTCATCAGTCAGGGATGAAGTAGAGCAATAGTCTCTCATATAAGGATGCTCAAATGCTGGAAAAATCACAAATCAAGACATCGAAGCATCCAGCAATCGTCATTCAAAGGCGTTATATGACGGTTTTGTCATCTGCTCTCGGACACAGGCCTCGCTGCTCGCTGGGGATCGGAATGGCTCGCGCAAGCTACTCGACGAGCTGTTGGGCGAGATCGAAGGGATCACATACCTGGCGAATGAAGCAGTGCTAAAAACATTGCTGCGAGGTTGATAATGGATAAAGCAGTTCCAGATCTCGATATGGTGGTTGGGTATTTTATTTTGCGTGATGGCAAGCTGGAATGGGAAACCTACAACGGGGAAATTGGGACTTGGCGCTTGGCGCTGATTGATCTGCTCAAGAACAACAGCGTCAAGGCGCTGTATTTCCTGGCTGGGCAGTCGATTTGGATGAGGATGCCGTTATGAGCCGAGCGGGCGCGGTAGCTGGCGCGGCTGCAATCTCGCTGTTTGTCGCGTTTGTTGCGATGGCTTCACTCGGTCCACCGACAAAGCGGGAAGAGCAACTGCCACCGCTTCCTGCGCCACCGCCGAGCCCGCCCGACGACATCGAGGCGCTCGCGCGTTGTCTGCGTTCGGAGGACGACGATCCAAGCATTCAAATCGCAATCGGCTGGATTGTGATTCAGACTGCGCGCCGACGGCGGGTGTCACTCTACGAGCTGCTCACTGCCGGGCACGGTTACGGACCGCAGAAGATCTTTGTCTCGGGACGCACCGTGATCCGTTTTGCTTCGACAGAGAAGCCAGCGACGGATTCGACCATGCTGCTTGCTGCGGCACTGTGGGCCGGGACCGTCGAACCGCCGAAGCGATTCCAACAGGAAGCACCGACGAGCTTCGTCGAGCGCAGCAAAGCGAGCAAGCGCCTTGGCCCCGACGGTCGTCCACTCCAGCCCGAAACCACGCTACAGCGCATCGTCGCGCTGCAATCCGACTTTGGCGGACTTATCGGACGAATGGGCCGCTGGTACTTCTATCGGAATCGCGCTCCGCCTGTCGAGAACGCGGATGCCGTACCGAGCCTTGCCTAAACACAACGGGGGAATGCACATGACCGAAATCGAGATCGTCGAGTCAGCGCTCAAAGAAATGCGCGATCTTCAGCATCACATCAACACCGTCGTAGACAACCTTACCTCTGGTCTTGCAGAGCTGCGCGCCCGTGAAGCGCAAGCCGGTGCAAAGCATGCAGAGGAACGGCTACGGAACCAGCAAGAGGTGAATGCGCTGGTTGGTCGCGTGCTCGACAGAGGACTGGAGCTTATGGCCCAAGCCGTGCAGCAAATGGGCAAAGCCGAAGCCACGCCGAACCGAAAAGCCACAAGGCGGGCACGCTCGTAGTTGAGTGTTGGCCGATTGAGCGCGTTGTGGAGTGGTCAAGGAGTGCGCCTCGCGGTCCGAGCCAGTCCCGAGACGAGTTTCTGCTTGCGGCAAACCTGGACGGCTGCATGCGCTGGGGACTCTGTGACACAGGCCAGGCCGAGGAATCACATTCCCAGACATGAACTTTCGAGTCTAATGTATAGGCCATGCGTTCATCGGTCGTCATCCTGTCCTGGTTGCTTTTTGCAAACACGGTACGTGCTGATGGGGAAATTCGGCAGCCGCCGACGCTGCGTGATGCTGCCCAGGCTCATTTTCGGGATGGACGCGCTTTTTTTCAGACAGAGCAGTTTGGACCGGCCATCGTCGAGTTTCGTGCGGCGTGGGAGCTGAGCGGCGAGCGTGACCTGCTCCACAACTTGAGCTGGGCCTGCGAAAAGGCCGGTCGGATCGTCGAAGCCAAGGACTACGCAAACCGCTACCTTGCGCAGAGTCGCGGCACTGCCGACGAAGCGATGGCCGAAAAGCGGGTCAAGTTCCTGTCCAGCCGCTACCCGGACGCCGAAGCCAAGCCTGCGCCATCCGAGGTCGCGGCTCCGCACGCTCAACCTGCCTCGGTCGCAATGCCTGCGGCAGTCGGCGCAGGAAGCGTCCAATCGTCCGAAACACCGTCGGACGGTGCAGCACCAGCCAGCCAGGCAGGCAAGCGCAGGACGCTCGCGATTGGGCTTCTGGCGAGCGGCGGTGCGGCACTGGCTGTGTCGATGGGTCTGGGGGCGGGAGCGCTCGGAGTCTGGTCCGAGGCTGCCAGCCCGGATACCTACTTTGACCGCTGGCAAAATCTCAATGCGACGGGCCAATCTTTATCGATCGCATCGGGTGTCTTCGGCGCCGTTGGCATTGCTCTGCTCGTGCCGGGCGCGGCTCTTCTGAAAGCCAAGTAGCCAATCGCACCGCTGCCGATCATTGGCGCTGAATCAGAAGGACTGCTGCCAGATTGTCTGGACCGTATTTCCACGTTTGCAGCGTGTTCCAGCCAAGTCTCCGTAAACACTCGCTGAGCTTTTCAAGGTCGTAGCGCTTTAACCGAAGGAGCAGGAATTGGCGAGTTGGCTCATCTTGTTTTTCCACTGTAGCCCAAGACTCCACTGCGTAGCTTCCTGGCACCAAGCAGTGCGTTGATAACTCGGATCGCAGTTTCAGTCCAATCAGGCCGTTACAGTGACGTCGCAGAGGACCAGACAGAAACTTTGTGTAAGCATCTGGAAACTGTCTTGCCTTAATCGGTGCATCATTGGCAAAGACTTCATCGGGCCGATCCGCTGAGGCCCGTACAAGCTGACAATCAATCACAGCCAAGTCACCGGATTGAGCACATGCAGCCAAGTCACGGAATAGCCAAGGCTCGTCGTTGATATTTCCAAAAGTTAACCCCATCAGCAGAAATACCCGCAGTCTACGGACGCTGCGCGGGTGCATGTACAGCACAGGATTTTTTGCTATGTCATTGAAGTTACCGTGGATCGCCGCAACGGGGATTCGCCGTGGTGCCAGCGTATCGAACGCAAAGCGATATGCCGAATAAAGCAGCACATGACTGATATCGAGCAGGTACAAGTGCAGGTCAGGCGGCGCAGGCAGCTGGTCGGCGAGTCGCTGCATCAAGGCCGTTTCCGTCTTCCCATCACCACAGCCCAAACCGTCCACATCCAGACCCACTCCCTTGCTTTCTCGAATGATACGCTCCGCTAGTTTGTCGAGCGGCATCTTCGAGCGAAAAGCAGTCATATACTGCTCGCTATTGCTGAGCTGATACCAGTCCGCTGCGCTTTGCGGATCAAGGTAAAGGAGCGTCTGCTCTAGCTGTCCGCCCGGCCCGTTTAGCACCGCATCCATGCCACGCACCATCTGCATCGGATCGTATTGCTGAGTATGCCAGGCATCCGCAGATTCATCTTCAGCCGATTCAAGTTCCGTCAGCCGCAGCGCTTTGCACGACGCCAACAGCCTCAATGTATGTGGACTCGGTGTCGTCATGCCTTGTTCGATATTCGTGATCGTTGTGCGAACCACGCCAATTTGACGCGCCAGTGCTGCGACGGAAAGCTCTGCTTCTTCTCTTCGCTTGCGCAGCAGCTCGCCGAAGCCCTGTGACACTGATGCCGCGATCCTGGAGTCTCTCATTGCGTCGGTCGTTTTGGATTCCATACGCCACCTCTTGCTCTTGGGTTCATCAGATTGGACACAACTGACACTGCTACGGTTGGTTTGGACTGAGAATGGACAACCATTGGACATTCCTGATGTGCTGAGTAGTCACTGCAAACGTCGGCAGATTGATACTGTTCGCACCAAGGCCAGACTTGATACATCGCCACTTGTAATTGAGTCCGCTATCTATTTCCGCTGATGATAGCCAGTCGGAACGAAGCGCAGCGTATCCGCATTGGTTATGTAAGTCAAGCCTGCGCGTGGAGTATTCGATGTCATCCTGGTCATCGCTGTTACTGGTTTTGCTGCCGTTTGCCGGATTCTGCCTGGTCTGGTATCGGCTGCGTGGTATTGATGAGCAAGTGGGGAAGCTGGAAGCGGTGAGTGTGTACGATCCGCTGACGGGCTTGCGCTCGGGTCGATTGTTTGAATCGGAGTGTGCGATCTTGTGTCGGAGTCCTTCTCCGATTGCGGTTCTGCTGATTGATTTGGATGATTTTCGCCGATTTAATGATAGAGGCTATCGTGAAGAAGGGGATCGCGTGCTGAAGCGGGCGGCGCAGGTGTTGTCCGAGAAGCTGCGACGACGGGCGGACCGGCTGTACCGTCTGCATACCGCTGGCGACGAGTTTGTCCTGTTCCTCGCCGTCGAGACTGCGAGGCAAGCGCATCAGCAGGCCGAGCGGCTGCGGGCGGCGCTGTCGTCGGTCAAGACGCCGTGCAGCATCGGGCTTGCGTACGCGGACGACCAGACCTCGCGCGATCCGGCGCAGCTTCTGCGACTGGCGACGACGAACAAGAACGCGGCGAAGAAGCGGGGCGGCAACTGTGTGTTTCCGCCGCCCGACGAGCCACCACCACCGCCGGTTCCCGTCTCCGCAGTGCGTACGGGGCCGTATCTTCCGACGATGCACGCGCTAAACGGGGGACGGCCATGACGACTCAGCAAGCGTGCGCACCGTCGGGCGCTGCGACGAAGCGATACCGGCAGATTTTGGAGCGGATGTCGATCTTTGACGTGATCCGTACGCGCATTCCGCTCGTCGCTACTCAGAGAGACAACCAGCGCAGAGGCGTGTGCCCATTTTGCGGATCGAGGCAGTTCTATGTGCGCCCGTCGCCAGGCTTTTTCTACTGCTACAAGTGTCGCTCGAATGGAGACGCGCTGCGCTTTGTCACGGCCTTTGAAAAGCGCCCGCTGTCCGACGTGATCGCGGACTTTGCAAAACAGCTTGGCGTCGAGCTGAAGGACGGCGACCTTGCCGACCCCGAGTCCGTCCAGTGTCCGTTCCGTCGCGGACTGTCGCGATGTGACAGGTGTTGCCGGATTCGTCCCAACGACACGAAGCCGACGCAAGCGACCGCAGACGAAAAAGAGAGCCAGTCAGCGACGACAGAGGAAGCCGACGCTGTGAAACCGCGCGTGAAGCAGCGACGGGGCTTTGCGGTGATGGACAAAGAGGAACATCGCGAGCTAGCGCGCTCTGGCGGAGTCGCGGCGCACGCGGCGGGACTGGCTCATAAGTTTTCGTCTGAGAAGGCGCGCGAGGCTGGCAAAAAGGGCGGGAAGACGACTTCCGCCAACCGCGAGCACATGGCTGAAATCGGGCGACGGGGCGGCCATGCGAGGCGCGGGTTTCGGATGGACCAGGATGCAAGCGCTCGTGCGTCAAAGAAATCCTGAAACGCCTCGTCGCTGTGTGCGCTGCGGAGCCAGGTCCGTGAAGCCTCGCGGCGGTCCAGGGAGGACCACGCAGTATCGCAACATGCCCGCGATGGCGATTCCCGACGATGTAGCGATTCCGACGTGTGGCCGCTGCAAGAGCGAGTTTATCGACGAGCACACGAGTGAAACGATCGCACCGAGGCTTCAGCAAGCGTATTTAGAGGCGCTGCGCACACGGGCACGGATCGCGATCGATCTGTTGTCGAAACATATCTCCCAGCGACGGCTGGAACAGCTTCTCGGGCTATCGCAAGGCTATCTGTCGAGAATGCGCGCAGGCACCGGCAACCCAAGCCCCGAGCTGGTCAGTCACCTTGCCACGCTGTGCCAAGACCCAGCGACGAGGCTCGCGGATCTCGAGCGCTTCTGGGCTCTGCCTGATCGAGAGTGGGCACCGCTCCACCAGCGGCGTCGATCGGAAGTGGGATGAGCTGTCCAAGCTTCTTCTGTCCGACGCACCGGAGATGTCGCTGCCAGGTGGTCGTCGCCGCTAGATGAGCATCTTCACCGAGCACAAGGACACGCTTGATCATCTGAAGCAAAAGATCATCGGGGCGGTTGGCAATCTCGGACGTGACCTACGAGCTTATTTCCGGCCAGATGCTCAAAAAGACCCTGTTCCGCGCTGATGAGGCCAAGCTCAGTGTCGCCAGCGCTGCACGGGTGTTCCCCTTCGACACCAAGCCCGAAGCCTTCAAGCTGACTGCCGAGGCGACGCGCATCAAGCTGGCGTACCTGTTCGACCCGACGCCGCCGACGTGCGTATCGTGCGGGTTGGGAAAATCCCATATTGGGGGCGCTGCTTTTGTGACGCAGTTTGAATCATCAAAAGCGCTCACGCCCCGATCGATTTGGCTTGACTACGCCTACCGTTCGTTTCCATCCGAGCGACCTATGAAGTGGAATCCCGCCCAGCGCGAGCACAACAAGATGCGCGCCGGGCCACTCTGCGGGCTCTGGGCCTAGGAGCCCGTTGCCGTAAGGATCTGCGTGGGGAATTGGGCGCTGAAGTTGGTGAGGATGTGGGCGGCGAGCTGGCGCAGGGATGAGAAAAGGGTGTGCGCGGCAGCAGAGGCAGGGCCTCGCGGGGACTGCGGGCGGGCTCGTCGGGCTTTGTGCAGCTTCAGCAGGTTGTGCGACAGGGCGATGAGCGACCATTCGGCACGCGCTTTGGACAGGCCGCGCAGGCTCAGCTTGCCGAGGCCACGGCTCTTGATTTGGCCGTTGACCGGCTCGACGATCGCCTTGCGCCGTCGGTAGAGCGCATCGCCGGGCTCACTCTGTAACTTCTCTCGCATCGCTTCCTTCATTGGACTTTTGCACGGTTCCTTTCCGTCGGGCAGCGGCTCCTTTTCACCATGCGGAGTCCGCGCGGGCGCGATGTAGACATCGACTCCGCGAGCCTGAGCGCGACGCACATTCGCATCGGAAAAGAATCCAGCATCTGCGAGTACAGCCTCGGGAATCTGCGCGCATCCCGCCAGCACGCGATCGAGCATCGGAATGAAATACTCTGCGTCCGGAGCCTGATTCGAGAGCGCAGCAGCGACGATGATCTGGTGCTCGCTATCGACCGCAAGGTGACCGTTATACGCCTGCACAAACGCCCCCTTATCGATCATGATCCGGCTGTCCGCATCGGTGAAGTTGCGCTGCGCAGAGTCCTTGGGAGTGCCGTGTTTGTCGACGGGAATCCGGTTCGTCGGCAGCTCGCCGGGCTGAAGCGGAGGCCTCGGCTCATCATCGGAATCAGAATCAGAATCATCATCAGAATCGGGCGACTCCTTTTTGTCATGTCGCAGGTTCGATGCGGATTCAATGCGTGCCATCTCGTCGAGGACTGCGGCGGTTTGCGCGTCTTCGGACTGCGACTCCTGTTTCTCCTCCGCTTGCGCCGCAGCCTCAGCCAACAACTCCGCCTGCGCCGCACGGATGCGCTCAAGCCGACTCTGCGCATGACGTAGCTCTTCGGGAAGCTCGTCTCCGCGACGGCCGCGACCATACTGGGCATCTTCCTGCGCGTCGGCTGCTTCCGCTGCGGCGAGCAGCTCCGCGACCTTTTTTTCCAGACGTTCCTGTTCCTGTTTCATGCGCGCCAGGCTCATCGCTTTGTGTTTCGATGCGTTCGCTTTGAGCTTCGTCCCGTCGAGCGCAACCACTCCGAGCTTCACAAGTCCCATCCGCTGACACATCTTGAGGACCTGCACAAACAGCGCAGACAGCGCGTCGAGATGAATGCGACGAAACTCGCTGATGCAGCTGTGATCGGGATGCGTATTGCCGGCGAGCACGCGGAAGGCGATGTCCTCATGCGTGCGCTGTTCGATCTTGCGCGACGACGGCAAACCAACGCAGTACGCATACAAAAGCAGCGCCGTCATCATGCGCGGATCGTGCGGAGGAAAGCCGCGACGCTCGCGCTCGTAGTACGCGCGAATGGCCGACAGATCGAGCTGCGCGACGGTCTCCAGAATGAAATACGCGAGGTGCTCGGCCGGCAACCAGTCCAGCGGACTCGGCGGTAGCAAGAACGACTGTCGAGGCTGGTACTCCCGATACGTCTTCATTGCGCCCTTAGATCACGCCCGCGCAAAAATGTCGATCCGTTTTCGGACGGTTACTCCAACGGGCTCCTAGCACATCCTAGAAAATACGCAACATGCTTACGCTGTACCATCGGCGGCAGGGGTACGTCAGGAAGAATTTACCATGTTCAGTAATCTATCGTCGCACAAAGTGCGCAGACTTGCGATCATGGAGTCTTTCGGCAAGGGGGTCCGATCCTGCGGACGAGCGAGGTAGGCAGTGCGGTGTCCGAGCTTCGGACAGCATCCGGTATCCCGGACGACCGCAGCTCCCCTGTGTTGTGCGTTCCTGACGCAGAACATGTCAGTAGGCGTCTGGCACCTGTTGTGCTTGGCGGGGGCTGGTGCTCCCTTGTTCCGCAGCGCAGCGGCAGCAAATCGGTCATTCTGCCACTGCTCGGGGGCGCTACCAGCGTCGCGAGCCAGAAAAGACCCTGCTCCACCGCATCGTTCGCGAAAACCTGGCTACCTTCCTCGTCGAAGCGCAGGACCGCTATCCCAGCGGCGAGCTACCTGGCTTCATTCGCGCCGAGTTTGAGCGCTACTTGCGCTGCGGGCTGCTCTGCCACGGCTTTGCCCGTATTCGCTGTCCGACGTGCCACGATGAGCTGCTCGTGGCCTTCTCCTGCAAAAATCGAGGGCTCTGTCCATCGTGTGCCAGCCGGCGGATGGCCGACTTTGCAGCACACCTTCGGGACCGTGTACTTCCCGCCGTTGCGGTGCGGCAGTGGGTCTTGACTCTGCCGATGCAGCTCCGCTTTCTGATCGCTTGGCGACCCAAGCTCATTGGCTTGACTTTGACGTTGTTTCTGCGAGCACTGTTTGCTTGGCAGCGACGCTGCGCTCACCGGCAAGGCATCGCAAAACCGCTCTGCGGAGCCGTCACTTGCATTCAAAGATTTGGCTCATCCCTCAACTTAAACCTTCACTTCCACACGCTGGTACCTGACGGGGTATTTTCCGAGACTTCCGACGGAAATGTTCAGTTCCACCCGCTCCCTCCTCCCGCTGTGCCGGATCTGGAACGGATAGCCCGTCGCTTGATCCCCCGCTTGCTCAAGAAGCTCGCTACGGCGTCGGAGCAAAACGAAGCTGCAGACGGGATGAACCTGCTCACGCAGTACCTGCAGGCGCAGTCGCAAAGGACAGAGCCAGCGATGGAGCGCCCTCGCGGTTTGCGTATCTTCGCCGAAGGGTTCTCGCTCCATGCTGGGGTCTCCGTCACCGAACTGGACGGCGACGCGCTCGAGCGGCTTGCTCGCTACTGTGCTCGTCCGCCCCTGTCGCTTCATCGGATCGCGGTGGAGCCGGACGGCCAGATCCTCTATCGAGCCAAGCACAGCGCCCCTGGCACACCCAGGCGACTGCACTTATCAGCGACGCAGTTTCTCGGTCGCATCGCCGCGCTGATTCCTCCACCTCGCTCTCATTTGCTTCGCTACCACGGAGTGTTCGCGCCACACAGCAAACACCGGGCTCGCATCGTTCCCCAGTGCCCACGCGCAACGCCCGCGTCCTCCACCACAGCTCCTCATAGACCGTCGCGGTCACGTTCCCGTCTCGATTGGGCGTCGCTTCTGCGCCGTGTGTTCGCTCTCGATGTCCTTCATTGCGAGCGCTGCGGCGGTCGCCGCCACCTGCTCTCCATGATCACCGAGGCCAAGACCGCCCAGAAAATCCTTGCTCACCTCGGCCTGCCGACCCAGGCTCCCGCCCAATCGCCCGCCCGAGCGCCCCCACCCATCCCCGATTCAGCCGATTGGAGCGATCAAGCAGGGGTCGATCCAATCCCATCGAGCTGGTCCAGCTAAGCTCGCCCCCTTGCCGCACCGACATCTCCCGGCTCGCCAGCGAGCCCCCTGCCATCGGCCTATCCACCGACCCATCAGAGAAGAAATCACTTGTTATTTTCCCCACAGATCGGCGACAGTTTAGAGTAAACTGTCGCGTGTCGTCAGCGATCGATCTCTGATGCACGCCATGACTTCCCCGTCCATGGCACCCGAACCGCGTTTACTTTTCCTAACCTCCTGTTGACAATCTATCACTGATAGAGTTACTTTTCAAACCCTATCACCGATAGGGAGCGTTAACTATGAACCGCACTGTGATGATGGCACTGGTCATCATTTTTTTAGATGCCATAGGGATTGGCATAATTATGCCTGTCTTACCGGCGTTATTACGGGAGTTTGTTGGAAAGGCTAATGTTGCGGAGAACTACGGTGTTTTATTGGCGCTGTATGCAATGATGCAAGTGATTTTTGCCCCTCTTCTCGGCCGCTGGTCAGATCGCATAGGTCGTCGCCCTGTATTATTACTTTCACTTTTAGGTGCAACACTGGACTACGCATTAATGGCAACAGCCAGCGTAGTGTGGGTGTTGTATCTGGGACGCTTAATTGCTGGTATTACCGGTGCGACTGGAGCTGTTGCAGCCTCAACAATTGCCGATGTCACACCTGAGGAATCCAGGACACATTGGTTTGGTATGATGGGTGCCTGTTTTGGTGGCGGTATGATTGCTGGACCAGTCATTGGTGGTTTTGCAGGTCAACTTTCGGTACAGGCACCGTTTATGTTCGCTGCTGCCATTAACGGGCTGGCATTTCTGGTCTCCCTATTCATTTTACATGAGACCCATAATGCTAATCAGGTTAGTGACGAGATAAAGAATGAAACAATCAATGAAACCACATCCTCCATACGCGAGATGATCTCCCCATTATCGGGATTGCTAGTTGTCTTTTTCATCATTCAATTGATTGGCCAAATCCCTGCAACATTATGGGTTTTATTCGGAGAAGAGCGCTTCGCATGGGATGGCGTAATGGTCGGTGTTTCATTGGCTGTGTTTGGGCTTACACACGCTCTGTTTCAAGGACTTGCTGCTGGTTTTATCGCTAAACATTTGGGAGAACAGAGAGCTATCGTGGTTGGCATCTTGGCTGATGGCTGTGGCCTACTTTTATTGGCAGTCATTACGCAAAGCTGGATGGTTTGGCCAGTTGTGCTGTTACTCGCTTGTGGTGGCATAACTCTTCCCGCTTTGCAGGGAATTATATCTGTTCGTGTCGGTCAGGTAGCACAGGGACAATTGCAAGGGTTGCTGACCAGTTTGACACACCTCACGGGTGTAATCGGTCCACTTATTTTTGCATTTTTGTATAGTGCAACCCACGAATCTTGGAATGGTTGGGTGTGGATAGTTGGATGCGGATTGTATGTAGTTGCACTGACTATACTGAGGTTTTTCTATCCCGGCAGGGCAGTCCACCCGAAAAATCAGAGCAATTCACAGCCATTTCTTTAAATGGTAATGGTAACTGAATGCCCCCAATTCCTAGACGTGAAACCGACCGTTGCACAGCATCAGAAATTGTGAATGTAACACATTGGACTACTACGAGAACCTACAATGCAAGCCATATTATTTGAGTAGTATTAACGCTACTCCATAACGACTGTCGCCATACTGAAAGTATGGTAAACAGAATAAAGAACTGTCCTCCACAATTGCAAGCCACCATGCCAATCTGTCAGCGCATAATGCCCATTATGTTTAATTGCAGTGTTTGCTTAGCAAAATGGTCACTTCGCAGCCAAATAGTAAATTAGCGCCAGTTTTACACCCTCAGCCGAAGCTAGTCTGGGCCTGATTAGCGTGAAAGTTTATGACAAATCGCTGGTGAGTTTGACTCAGCGAGGAGGCCACTCTGATTTACTCCAAGAAAAGCCATCAAGCGGGTATTTTGATCGGTTTAACTCAATGACCCACCCGCTACCGGCAGACGCGAACGCCAGTTGATAGCCCTGCTCGGGCGAGATGCCAGACGGCAAAGCGGAGACTGAGCGAAAGCTTTCGTCATCAGATGACACCTCTCACCGGTTGACACACGCTCGGCGACAGTTTAGAGTAAACTGTCGCGTGTCGTCAGCGATCGATCTCTGATGCACGCCATGACTTCCCCGTCCATGGCACCCGAACCGCGTTTACTTTTCCTAACCTCGACGGATTCTGTGGTCCGCAAGGCTGCTAAGGTTGACACCCACCGAGTGGGTTATGTTGCCTTCACTCGACCTCGGGAACTGCTGTCAATCGCATGTCTTCAGCCGCTCGATGGCCCAACGAACGAACTGCTAGGAAATCTCGGGGTAAGTCTAACAGAATAGCTCGATGGTGGGAATCCATGGTGGTTTGCTGATCGTGCCCTTCGGAGCAGGGCGCGGACGTTAGCGGCATATTTGGCGCGCGATCTATCCATCGGGATACAGGGCCTCGGGCCTGATATGCGGATCGGCCACAACGGAGGCCGCGATACCAACGGTTTCGCCACGTCATCCTCTCGCTGCGTTTACTCCGCTGATCAGTCCGAAGCCCATCTGTGTTGGATGGCGGTGGGTACCCTTCTCAGTCATGCCTTGCTGCGCAGCGTCCAACGGCGCGCAGACGATAACAGCGACGGACAGCCAACGGCACCGCCAGAGCATCACCCAGATCAAGAAGCGGCAGACCGCGCGACCCCAGCGATCAAGCGTCCCGCGCGCCGCCAAAAAGGCCAGACGGATGAGGCCGCACAACAAAATAAAGATCTAGCCCGGCCCAAGCTGCGCACAGCCGGCCAGATCGCGATCGGGCGGGCGATCGGCATCATCAAAGCGGCAGGGCTTGGATCGGTTGCATGGAGCCGAACAACTGAGCGCTCAACCGCTGCGAGCTGCGGGGACGCACCTGGCTGCGCGTTAGTTTGGGCAAGCTACAGCGCCCGCGACAGGTCGAACCGCCCCGCTTGACCTACGCCGCCCGCTGCAGTACGCAAAGCGTTGCAACGGTAGAACCTGCTGTGGGACGAAAACGATCGCTTGGGCACAAGGCAACAGACCTCAGATCACGTTGCTTCTGACTAGACAATGCTCCTAACCTTCGGATAGCATTGTGACATGGACGAAACTACTGAAATTCATGTGTATCCACTTTTCTTGTCGTCAACTGAGAGTAGATTTCTATTAAAAGCGATAAAGCTATTCAATGACTGCCAGTCGCTCTTTCGTATGATTTTACAAAGTGAACCCAGACACAAGGCCGCAGGTGAGCCCACATTGGACTGGTCGTCTATCGAAACAGATCTTCAACTGCTATCAAATGGTGATTATTCGATTTTTGTTACATCAAAACCATTAAGCGACAACTGGTTCTCTCATACCTCTGGATCTACTTCTGTGATAAGCACCAGCGAATGGCTGGAGTCATATTCTCCACCCCATATTGACGGATATCTTCTGATAGAATTCTGCCTTGTGTTGCTAATTGAAATCTGTTCCTTGAATGAATTGCAGCTCAACCCGCATGAAGTATGCACAGGTTGCCTATTCGACTTCTGTGCTCGAAAGTCAGAGATTAAATTGAAGATGCGCTGTGGTTTTATCTGCGCTGGACACAAAGAGCGATTTCTGCAATTCAGTGTGCAACCGAATCAAATTCTCGCAATTGAGGCTGTCCTGGATAGAGTGCGAGATATGGCATTGGGTCGCGCAGGACAGGAGCCTTTGTCTCACTTCACAAGCACATCATCCACTGATACCATGTCTACGCAGTTACTTTCTCAAGATCGGACGGTTGACGTTGCAATTTTATGCGCACTCCAGTCGGAACTGGAGATGGTATTGACTGCTCTTGAACCGACAAAATCAATATCTTCCTGGGTTCCTTACGGCCAACTCAACGGTTCGCATACGTACTACGAAGCTGAAATAAGATCTATCTCTAATCAACCAATCAGAATTATCGCTGGCACCGCACGTCATATGGGTTTAACTGCATGCGCAATTCTGACATCAGAAGCCATCTTGTTTTTTAGACCAAGGTTGGTGTTGATGGCGGGTATTGCGGCAGGTGCCGATAAGACAAAGCAACTTCTTGGAGATATCCTTGTTGCGGAAAGCGCGTTTAATTATGGCGCAGGTAAGCAACAGTCAAATATTGATGGTGGTTTTCAACCAGATTTTAGAGCCGTCGAAATACACGGCTCACTTGCGAGAATGGTCCGAGAGTGTGCCAATGACCGAAAGTTGGTCAATGATATTATTGAGCGATGGAGCGACAGGAGTAAAGATCTTCGCCGAATCAATATTCACATAGGCCCTGTTGGATCTAGCGACCAAGTCATGAATGATTTAGATCGGGTGCTTGATGTCAGAAAACACGTAAGGAAACTTATTGGCTTGGAAATGGAGACATATGCCATGTATCGCGCCTGTGTCGATTCGATTCATCGTCCTTTGTACTTGTCTTTCAAATCCATTTGTGATTTTGCAGCCGAAAAGACTGACGATTGGCAGAGTTGCGCCGCATGGACTTCCGCTCAGTTCACAGCATCGTTTCTTCGTCACAAATGGGATTCGATAAGAAAGATCCCATCATAGCGATTGATCAGGATACTACCTCAACATGGGTGGAACGGCTCGGCTTCTTTGTGGGGCATGTTTCTTAGGCGAGCCGTTGAAACGCACCCAGGTTGCGGAGGCGTGGCCGCTTGGATGCGAAGACCGACGCGAGGCGCAAGCAAGGGCCTTCCTTTTACAACGGAGACGGAAACGTACCCCTCCGCCCCATCGTACGAATCGATCTCCTTGTAGATTTCTTGGGATGTGCTAGCGCCGAGCTGTGAAAACTGGCAGCCATCAGCTCTGGGGGGAAGGGTTGCCGCTGCTTGTTTCCTACCGGCGTACCTGCACAAGCGGCACCAAAAGGGAAGCCTTATTGCGGATCGCCATTGTCAAGGATTTTCGAGCGCTCGATCATGGCACAGATCGGCGACAGTTTAGAGTAAACTGTCGCGTGTCGTCAGCGATCGATCTCTGATGCACGCCATGACTTCCCCGTCCATGGCACCCGAACCGCGT
>WBZP01002880.1_pt1 | contig 19375 bp, 18 predicted proteins | sample 5204301 | NCBI WGS metagenome assembly WBZP01 (sample SAMN12412401, study PRJNA552823) | activated sludge metagenome | isolation source: activated sludge from nitrification reactor of wastewater treatment plant... | place: USA: Pennsylvania | collected 2017 | reverse complement strand
GGTGAGTCAGGAAGAAGAAGATATTTCAACAGTTGCCAGCAAGGTTGGGCCGAGTGTGGTGTCTATCATGACCAAGACCCAGGCGCAGTCGTATTTTGGTACCCAGACGGTCGATGGCGCGGGCACGGGTATCATTATCAGCAAAGACGGCTATATTCTGACGAATAAGCATGTCATATCTGACAGTCAGTCCGTGACGGTTGTGTCGAGCGACGGCACAACGTATAGCGATGTGAAAGTTGTGGGCACTGATCCACTGAACGACCTGGCATTCCTCAAAATCAACGGCGTGAGCGATCTGACGGCTGCTACACTGGGCGACTCAAGCTCGGTACGTATAGGCCAAAAGGTCGTGGCAATTGGAAATTCACTTGGTGAGTACCAAAACACCGTGACGAGCGGTATTATTTCTGGCACAGGTCGTCCGGTGACTGCTTCGGAGGGCTCAGGAAGTGGCGCTACCGAAACGCTCACCGATTTACTGCAAACAGATGCGGCAATTAATCCAGGAAACTCGGGTGGCCCACTGACAAATCTGAGCGGTCAGGTGATTGGCATAAACACAGCAGTTGCCGAAGATGCACAGGGCATTGGGTTTGCGATCCCGATTAATTCATCGAAAGGTATCATCAAGAATTTGCTCAAAACTGGCAAGATAGAACGACCATATATTGGCGTAAACTATGTCACAATCACGCCTGAGGTTGCCAAGCAATACAATCTGTCGGTGAAAAAGGGCGCCTATGTACATAGCGACAGCGGTTCGGCGGTCATGAGCGGTAGTCCAGCCGACAAAGCGGGTATAAAAGATGGCGATATTATCACCAAGGTTGGCGATATTGAGGTAGGTGAACGCGGTAGCGTGGCAAGCTTGGTGTCGGAATACAGTATAGGCGAAACGGTGCAGCTGACGATCCTACGCGACGGCAAAACGATCACTGTCGATGTGACCCTGCAAGCCTACAGCAGCTAACAACTAGCGGCTGGGCACAAAATGCAATATAAGACCAAGGCTTTCCTGATGCGTGAGACCTTGGTCTTTTGCTGTCTGTATGATTGCCGCATGCTGGCGTTCGTCGGCTTCAAGCAGTAGTGAGCCATTTGGTTTGAGTAGCAGCGCCGCCTGCACAAGCAGCTGGTTTATGAGTGCTAGTCCGTGGCTCTTTGCGTAGAGCGCAAGGTCGGGTTCGGCATGTGTTTCGGGCGACACTTCCCACTCGCGATCAACATACGGTGGATTACTGACAATGATGTCGATTGGTGTGCCATATCCACGCAACAGGTCGGCTTTGTAAAAGCGTACATCAGCATGCAGACTCTCAGCGTTTTGTTTTGCCAGATTGAGTGCCTGCTGGCTAATGTCGGTGAGTGTCACGTCGAGTTCTGGCCATTCAAGTTTGGCAGTAATGCCGATTGCGCCAGTACCGGTACCTACATCTACGAGCGTTCGTTGTTCTTTTACGAGCGGTAGGTTTGTTGGCATGATTTTTGCTAGAAGCTCTATAAAACTCTCAGTTTCAGGGCGAGGTATGAGCGCTGCTGGGGTAGTCTTGAACTGTCTGCCGTAAAATTCTTTGTGCCCTACAATATATGCCACTGGTGTACGATCAAGTCGCAGCTGCAGCCTGGCATTTGCAATGTCTTCTTGTCGTGCATCGAGCTCGTCATCGCCATGCGCATGCAGGTAGGTTCGCGGTACGCGTAGGGTATGTGCCAGAATCAGCTCGACATCAAGCCGTGCCGAATCAATCTCCGCATCTGTCAGCTCTTTTGCCGCTGCCTCTAGCCACTCATCAATTGTCATGACATCATTATTGCACCTCTGTTATAAATACGCAAAGCTGAGAACACTATTGACAAAATGGTTCATTGCATGTATTATATAATATAATCAAATTATTAAAAAAGAAAAAACATGAATCACCAACCAAATGATATTGAAAAACTAAAAGCACCTAAAGATTACGAGCTGCAGAGCATTATTATCGGGGAGCAAGCAGCAACCTTACTGACTCGTGTCATGAGCGGAGAAGACCCATCAGATGCGGTCGCAAAGCTTTCAGTTGCGCTGGAAGGTCAACCCCTAAGTATTAAATCTAATATGATTGCTGTTCGATCGCAGCTTATGGCAATAAGCCTTAATAAAGTAAGCTCGAGTGTTGATGCCAGTGGCAAGGATGCTCTTCAGCGTTTTTATGAAGCGCTATCACCTCTAATTACCGAAAGGCTAGCGGACAGTACTAGGGCAGCCGAAGCGCGCCGTATAGGTTTTTATGCAGAAGTATCAAGTGAACTGGAAACCGACCCAGATAATACATGGGCACAAAATAGAATGCAAATGCTTCTGGGCGGCAGGGCAGTACCTCAGGATCCGGTTTATTTTTCGACTGATTATCATGGAGTCGAAGAAGCTTATGGTGGTGGGTTTGATGGCGATAATGACTTATTGGAAACTGCGCTTATCGACGCTGCGACTATTGACGGTAAAGATATGGACGAGGCGGTTGCCGAAAGCCTCAATAGGTTATTGCCAAATAAGCTTTCTATGAGTGTTGCACAAGATGGAGAGATAATTCTCTTGATCGATGGACGTCGACTAGGCTCTACTGCGCAGAGTGAGTCATAGTTTATTAACTGGCGTTTTTTGCGGCCAGTTCGCGTTCGTAGGCCTGCAGATGTTCGATGATGTCATCTATTTGGCCGTTCATGGCTTGTGGAATTGCGCTGCGGCTGTAGCCGATGCGGTGATCGGTGATTCGGTCTTGCGGGAAGTTGTAGGTGCGAATCTTCTCACTACGATCACCGGTACCAATCAGTCCACGACGTTCGGCATCGAGCTTGGCGTTTTCTTCGTCTATTTTTTGCTGAAGCAAACGGCTACGGAGTACACTCATAGCTTTTTCTTTGTTTTTCAGCTGTGATTTTTCGTCTTGGTTGGTTACCACTAGGCCGCTTGGCACGTGGGTAATGCGCACGGCACTGTCGGTAGTGTTCACGCTCTGCCCGCCGTGACCGCTAGCGCGGTAAATGTCGATGCGCAGATCCGATGGATTGATTTCTATGTCGGCTTCTTCTGCCTCAGGCAGTACGGCAACTGTCACGGTGCTTGTATGGATTCGGCCTTGCGATTCGGTAGCGGGCACGCGCTGTACGCGATGCACGCCGCTTTCGAACTTTAGGCGTGAGTAGGGGGCGTCACCAGCAATTTTAAAGACTACCTCTTTGTAGCCGCCAGTATCGTTGGCGCTTTCACTCAGGAGCTCTGTGCGGAGGCCATTCGCTTCGCAGTAACGCAGATACATACGGTACAACTCTGCGGCAAATAAGCTGGCTTCGTCGCCACCGGCACCAGCGCGGATTTCAACGATCACGTTTTTGTCGTCGTTTGGATCTTTGGGAGCAAGCATGAGGAACAATTCATCTTCAAGTTTTGGTAATTTGTCTTCGATGTCCGTGATCTCGAGTTTGGCGAGCTCTGCCAGCTCATCGCTACCAGTGGCGAGCTCTTTTGCTTCACGCAGTTGCTGTTCGAGTGTATCGCGCAGCGCTACCTTTTCGATAATTGCCTCGAGTTCGCTGAAGCGTTTGTTCTTGCTTGTGAATTCTGGGTCGCTATACGCAGTTGGGGATGCCAAAAACTCACCGAGTTGTGATTTTTCGGTGTTCAGTTCGTCAATGTTCAGATTAATCTTTGGCATATGTCCTCGTTATTATAACAAAAGAGACTCCTTGGAGAGGAGTCTCTTTTACTGGTTGCGCTATTTTTCGCCCGAAGCTTTTTTAGCTGCTGCGGCGCTAGCTTTCTTTGCCTTGTTGGCAAGTTCTGCTTTGCGAGCCTCTGCTGCGGCTGCACGAGCCTTGAATCGGTCGACACGACCTTCGGTGTCGATGATCTTTTCCTCACCAGTAAAGAACGGGTGAGAAGCGCTGCTAATGTGTACCTTGATCAGTGGGTAGGTGTTGCCATCTTCCCATTTGATCGTTTCGTCAGTCGCAGCGGTAGACTGAGTCAAAAAGGCAAAACCAGCCTGATCGTCGCTAAATACGACGGGGCGGTATGTCTGTGGGTGTATACTGCTTTTCATATCCGAATGATTGTAGCAGTTATTGGGGTGGATGTCAAAGGTGGGGCACGTAATTGCACCAAGGGCGCAACTGGGGTATAGTGAAGGAAATATATAAACACAAACATGATCGACACTCAGACATCCCCGCAGCATTTGTATCCTCACGAAAGCCACCCCGAGGGAATTGTTACTGACGAGGACTTGCGAGTAGATTTTGCTAATTATCCAAAGGCATATCACAATGCGCTTCATCCGCACATTGAAGCGCATCTAGGCAAGGTAGAACTGGAGAGAGCGGTTGCCGAGAAAGGCGACGCGTATAGCAGAAGGTTAACGGATTTACTCGACCCTGATGTTTCAGGGTATGTATCGAGAGAACAGATTGTTGGTGTTCTGGATGAGCTTCGTGACGAGAATGATGAGTTAGTACCAGATAGTATGCGTTTAGTTGTCGACACTGCAAAAAGTTTATGGAGCAAGGGCCAGCGCGTGCCAGCCGTATTCTATGACGCAATGGCGGAACGGCCAGATCTGTTGACAACGATGGTAGAGCAGGTGCGAGAGAGCGAGCTCAATGATTGGGATGGGGTCGCAGTTCGTAAAATTATCACCGGAACAGCCGATAAGTTGGAGCAGACGCAGAATGCCTTTAGTCATCTCGATTCCAACCCCTTCAGTAATGAGCCCCCGCCAGAGCCGAGCCCTGAAGAGCAAGCGCGGATAATCGAAAGACAGCGTATGGCTGCGCAGCTCAAAGAGATTGCTGCCGAGTTTCCGGAACCACCATACGCGTATGATGACCATGAGTCTACCACCAGAGAATTATTTACGCAGTATGGACAGTTTGCCAGTGAGGGGATAAGTATTGGTGATGCGTATAATTACGAAAGATTGGTCCCAAGTTTGGCGAAGGGTAAGAACTCCCTACCGGTCAGTTCGGAGCAGATCAAAAATACTCTGCAAAAGTTCGGAGCCGCAGGCGAAGACGTCCAAATGCTTTATCTGCAGGGAGGCAATCACCCGCTACGGCTTGCGGCTATCCAGCCTTTTTTGGAGCAGATCGTGGCTAAGGGTGGAGACGATACGAAAGACAGATTGAAGCAATTCGTAGACATGGCAGGTGGTGGTTACGCCGATGAAACTTATTCATCTGTAGCGACGTCTGTTATTAACCGTTTGAGTGCATCGGGTGCTTCAGCAGATAATTTGTTGTATTTGATCGGTGACTCCAGGATGATGCATGAAATGATTAATCATGGTAATGATACTGATCCTGAGCAGTACGAGCAATCGCTCAATCTGCTCGCACAACTTGGGCGGCACGAAATGATTGCATTCATTGATGAGTCGGACGATGGAGGTCATGAGATTGTTAGAAAGATACTCGCTGATCCAGCTGAATATGCGGAATATATTGGGACGATTGACGGTCTTGTAGATGAGGTTGCGGCGTCCGGATTTCCCGCTAGGCTAACGGCGGACAAAGTACTGGAGAGGTTTAGCCAATATTATGGCAATCGGGGAATTGATGATGATATCGCATATATTAAGGATGCACTGCTGTACCAACAAAGTATAGGCGGTTCGGCACAGATTCTTGAGAATGTGAGTCCTGTCCTGGCCACTCAGTTGATTAATGGGGGTCTAGAGGAGAGAGTCAGTACTGTTGATATAACCGAAGCCGCAGCCGCAGTAGCAGCGCTGAAGAAGTCATATCCAGATGTGTATAAATTTATGGAACAACAGATCACGTACAGCAATGACATGGCGCAGCTGAGGACGAGACTTGCAATTGCTGGTGGGTTCATCGATCATGCCGAATTATTCACGATGCTCGATGAGCGAGAATCGCAGGAACGTAGTCTTGATTCCTACCGTAACAACATCATCTACTCGTTGAAAGATTCGCAGGAAGATACAGAAGCAGTTATGAACAGGTTTGCTCAACTCGAAAAAGGTGTATCTATTCTGGCTGACAGGCGGCTAAAAGGTTTCAGGACTGTCGCCAGTCGACTCTTCGAGTCGCCAAATCCAGGTGAAATCATCGCATTGCTTGGTAGTGATAGCGTTCAACAACATTTGGATGACCCAAAAACTCTCGACGCCGTCAACGACGCGATGAGTGCAATGCTTTATGATATCGGAAAATATGACGTTGAACGGATATTCACGACGTTTGAGTCGATAGATGATTCACAAAAAGAATGGCTTGGTGACTTGATAAGGGGTGAGGCTCGCCTGAGAGACAAAGGCCTGACGGATGAGCAAATAATTGAGTATCATGGGCTTTTCACCGAAGTCATGCCGCGCCGCGATAAAGACGGTAATCATTATGATGACGCAATGAGCGTCAAACTAGCAATGGAGTCAACATACGGCAGAACATATAGCCGTCCGAAAGGTGCAAGCGCCGAAGCGCTTTCCTGGTATCGCCAGGCGGGCATGCCAATCGCAGGATATGGCGCTGTGGCGGCATGGCGAGCCGAGGCAGTTGCGGCTGGTGTTGCAGACAGTCCTCATGCAGTGTACGAGTGGCTCTATAAAGATCCTGAGCAGGTTGCACGTATTAGTGCAGGAAACTTGACGGATTACCTGACACGCAAAGTACATGGTGGTGACGAGCAGGCTGCCACCAAAGCACTTGCTACCGCTCGCCAAGAGTTACCTACTCGGGATGAGCACTTTAGGGTATTCATGAATATTAGTACCCAGGCATTGACGAAGGTTGCCGAATCGGGAGGCGCTATCAAAAGTATTCTTGACGCCGGTGTCGAGGTAGCAGAGCGAGGAGGTGACTATGACCTGCACCGAAGCGGTGTCGAGATAGCGCTAGGTCTTCGTTCGATGAACGACGATACGCCACATCCTATATATGGCAGCTGTGGTTTTGTCGATGGCGAGATTCCTGCAGGCGCGGTGGGCTATGGGGATATTCTGCTGACATTCAAAGAGACACCCGAACTGGCCGCCCGTACATCATATACACCAGAAGACAGCTTCCATGGTGCGGATCGCCTGATTAATACAGACGCTAAGCTACTACGTCTAGCTAAAGACGCAAAGGATATCGGCCATACGCGGACTGACGACTATGTTGAGGCACAGATACAGGGTAGTTTAGATCTGGCTTCCATCGATGCAATCTATGTCAACAGTGATGAGCAACGTGATGCAATCGCGGCCGTATTACCGACAGAATTGGTTACTCGTATTATCGTTCGTGGACAATCTTTGTAGCGGTAATTCGTTGACATTCATTCCTACCTCTGTTAATATAATCTAGTAACAATTTTTAATGACACAACTTTCGACATACTCCTGAATTTTCGGGGTCGAAGGTGAGGAAAAAGGAGTAATATCATGGCCGTAGAGGTTGATATTAAACAGCTGCTCGAAGCTGGTGTGCATTTTGGACACAAAACGAGCCGTTGGCACCCTAAAATGGCGCCATACATTCATAGCAAACGTCAGGACAGCCACATTATTGACCTGACTAAGACGGTCGAAGGCCTCGACAAGGCTTTGCCATTTTTGACCAGCGTTGCGGCAGGCGGTAAACAAGTACTGTTTGTGGGTACCAAAAAGCAGGCAAAAGACGCAGTAAAAGCTGCTGCTGAAAAGGTAAACCAGCCGTACGTGACCGAGCGCTGGATCGGCGGTATGCTTACCAACGTTGCAACCGTGAATCAGCAGATCAAGAAGCTCAAAGATCTTGAACGACGTATGGAGAGTGGTGACCTTGAAAAGCGCTACAGCAAATTGGAAGTACAGCGTTTTGGTGAAGAGATCGAAGAATTGAACATCAAATACGGTGGTATCAAAGAACTGAGTGGTCGCCCGGGCGTGGTGATCGTCACAGACGTACTTGTTGACGACGGTGCTGTACGTGAAGCGAAAGTTTTGGGCGTACCAGTGGTAGCAATCGTTGACACCAACGCTGATCCATCTGGTGTCGACTACGTAGTGCCAGGCAACGACGATGCGATTAAGGGCACGACACTGCTACTTGATTATTTTGCAGCTGCAGTTGCAGAGGGTAAGAAAAAGGAGGCTTAAGTGGCAATTACTGTTGATGACATTAAGAAGCTAAAAGAATTGACCGGTATTGGTTTGACCGATGCCAAGGCAGCGCTTGTAGAAGCCAACGGCGATTTCGACAAGGCGCTAGAACAACTTCGCAAAAAAGGTCTAACCAAGGCTGAGAAAAAGGGCGACCGTGAAACCCGCGAAGGGATCATTGATAGCTACGTGCACAGTGATCGCATAGGTGTGATCGTAGAAGTAAACTGCGAAACTGATTTTGTGGCACGCCTGCCAGAATTTAAGGAATTTGCGCACCAAATTGCAATGCAGATTGCTGCAATGGCGCCAAAGTACTCAACGCTAGAAGACATTCCAGCTGATGTGTACGACGCTAAAAAACAAGAGTTGCTTGCAAGTGATGATCTGAGCAAGAAGCCTGAAGACATTCGCGAAAAGATTGTTGAAGGCCAGCTGAGCAAGCATTTTGCTGAGCAAGTTTTGAGCGAGCAAGCATTTGTACTCGACGATAGCATGACTGTTGGCGAGCGCATCAAAGAGCAAATCGCAAAGAGTGGCGAAAACATTCGCGTGAGCCAGTTCAAGCGAATTGAACTTGGTGTAAACGAATAAACTGCTTTCCAGCGTATAAAAAGCACCCGGTCGACGCGGGTGTTTTTATGCTAAAATGGAGAGGATTATGTTTGACACCGACACCTACGAACTCAAGATGCAAGCAGCCCTAGAACACTTTGAGGGCGAACTACGTAAAGTACAGACTGGCCGAGCGCAGCCGAGCATGCTCGACGGCATAAAAGTTGAGGTATATGGTACGTTGCTGCCGCTCAATCAGGCAGCCAATGTGACAGCGCCAGAACCGCAACTGTTGCAGATCACACCGTTTGATCCAGGCAATATTACCGCTATTAGTGCGGCAATCCGCAACGATCAATCACTCAACCCGAGCGATGACGGTCGTGTGGTGCGCGTGCCTATACCACCCCTCACTGAAGAGCGCCGCAAGCAATTGGTCAAGCAAACCAGCGAAAAGGTAGAGGAAGCACGCATTGGTCTGCGCGGAGCTCGCCAAGACGCATTGCAAGATGCCAAGCGCCAAAAAGATGCCAAGACTCTGACTGAAGATGATGTAAAAGCGGTAGAAAAGGCAATCGATGGCTTGGTCGCTGATTACCAGGCGAAGATCGAAGCTGCGTTTAAAGCCAAAGAGCAGGATATCTTGAAAGTTTAGTCTTATGGAACTACTGTTTGGGATTATTATTGGCGTCGTAGCACTCACTATACTGGTAGCACTGCATGAGCTAGGGCATGGTATTGTGGCTCGCCGCAATGGCGTGGTTGTAGAAGAATTTGGTATAGGGTTTCCGCCAAAAGCGTGGAGCAAAAAGGTGAAGTACACCATACTCGGCAAAAACGTCGAATACTCTATAAACTGGCTGCCACTAGGTGGGTTTGTAAAGCTACAAGGCGAACACGATGCAGCTGACAAAAAAGGTGACTACGGAGCGGCGAGTTTTTGGGTAAAAACAAAGATTTTGCTAGCAGGTGTGTTTGTGAACTGGGTGACGGCTGCAGTACTTCTGACCATCTTGGCAATTACCGGCTTGCCACAGCTTATACCGAACCAGTTTAGTGTGCCAAGCGACACCACGGTTGCTCGTCAGCCCGTGCAACTTACTTCTATAAGTGCGGGGTATCCCGCCGACAAGGCTGGGTTTGAGGTACGCGACAAGATTTTGCGCTTCAACGGCCAAGAAGTAAAAACTACGCAGGAACTGATTGATCTGACAAAAGCGAACCAAGGCAAGACGGTTAAAATTATTTATGATCGCGGTGGTACAGAGGGGCAAAAAACAGTTACGCTCAAAAGTGGCAGTGGGCCGGTATTTGGTGCAGCGCTGGGTCAGCTTACTCAAACGCAGTCCACCTGGTCGGCGCCAATTGTGGGCGTAGGCGTGACGTGGCAGCTCACGGTTGAAACGTTTAAGGGCCTTGGCACGCTCATAGGTAACTTGGCAAATGGTATTGTGAGCCAGCTGAGTGGGGATGCCAAAACCCGCGAGGCGGGTAGCAAAGAAGTTGCACAGGTTGGCGACAGTGTAGCGGGGCCAGTCGGTATATTTGGCATACTGTTCCCAGCGGCGTCTCAGGCTGGGCCAACACAGCTCATACTACTGGTGGCAGTGATTTCACTCGGGCTTGCTGTCATGAATGTGCTGCCTATACCTGCGCTCGATGGTGGTCGATGGTTTGTGACGGCAGCGTTTCGCACGTTTAAGAAAGAGCTCACCAAGGAACGTGAAGAAAAGATCCAGACGGCGGGATTCATGACATTAATGGCACTTGTGGTGCTTGTGACGGTGGCGGATGTCGGCAAACTCATCAAATAGTGTGCATCGCCACATGGGGCGAATTGCACATACTCACGGACGATTACCGTCGAGGTCGCGGAAATGGCGCATGCTAGTGATTCTTCCTGTATGGGTTTTTGTGGCTTTTATAGCCAGTCAGTTGATTGTGGTTGGCATACTTTATGTACTGCAGGCATTTCACGCATCACCAGAGCGGTATGTGTCGGACGCAGTGGCGCAAACCGTCATTGCGGCCGCTGTGTACGCAATTGCTATTGCACTTGTAATGGGCGTGCCATACCTGTGGCGACGCTACAAAACAACGCTTGACGATCTTGGGCTCTCGCGCCTGCCTTCGTGGGGCGATATTGGGCTATCACCATTGGCATTTGTGGCATACGCGCTGCTGGTGTCGGTGATTATGGCAGTTGTTGATCAGATTCCTGGTTTTCCGGCAGATCAGGCGCAAGATGTTGGGTTTAGTGTATTTGGCTCACGGCTCGACAACATACTGGCGTTTATTACGCTCGTAGTGCTTGCACCAGTGGCCGAAGAAACACTATTTCGTGGTTACCTGTACGGCAAGCTCAAAAAATACGTGCCAGTTGTTGTGGCAGCACTTGCAACGAGTCTGCTATTTGGTCTGGTGCATGGCCAACTGAACGTTGGGGTAGATGTATTTGTGCTCAGCCTCATACTCTGCGGCCTGAGGAGCATCACAGGTAGTATATGGGCTGGTGTGTTAGTACATATGATCAAAAACGCCATCGCATACTATTTGTTGTTTATCAGTCCGATTTTGGGAGGCTAGTTTGGTAAAGGGCAGTGTACCAGCTATAATGTGTCATATGACGACTATGCAACCTACAGTAGTCAATCTGCAGACTCCGGTTCGCCGGTAACTTTTCTTTACCATAGCTTTTATTGACAATACAACCGGAGAAATATATGAGAGTCAGTCATCTTTTTACAAAAACCAGCAAAACAGCACCAAGTGACGAGGTGTCAAAAAATGCCCAGCTTTTGATACGGGCAGGATATGTATATAAAGAAATGGCAGGTGTGTACACACTGCTGCCGCTAGGCTATAGGGTGCTTGAAAAGCTCGTTGCCATCGTAAAAGACGAAATGGATAAAGCGGGTGGTGTGCAAATGAAGACATCGGCGCTGCAGAGCAAGGATGTATGGGAAACGACTAATCGCTGGAGTGATGAGGTGGTAGACAACTGGTTCAAAACACGACTCAAAAACGATACAGAGCTTGGGTTGTCGTTTACCAATGAGGAAGCCTACTCGAATATCGTTCGTAACTATGTGCAGTCATACAGAGATTTACCAATCTATCTCTATGATTTTAAGACGATCTTTCGTAATGAGCTGCGGAGCAAATCAGGTATTATGCGCGGTCGCGAATTTTACTGGAAGGCGCTCTACTCGTTTTCAAAAGACCAGGCCGAGCACGATGCTTTTTATGAGAGTATGAAAAATGCATACAACAATGTGTTTGATCGTGTTGGTATTGGCGACAAGACATACATGACCTTTGCGTCGGGTGGCACGTTTGCAAAGTATTCACACGAGTTCCAGGCCGTATCTGAAGCTGGTGAGGACATTATATACATTGACGAAGCAAAAAATATCGCTATCAACGAAGAAGTCTTCACCGATGAAGTGCTGGCAGACCTGGGCGTAGAGCGAGATGGGCTAGTGCAGAAGAAATCAATCGAAGTTGGTAATATATTTTCGCTTGCCCACAAGTTTTCTGAACCATTTGGACTGACGTATACTGACGAAAACGGAGAAGCGATACCCGTGTTTATGGGGTCATACGGCATTGGTATCACGCGTCTTATGGGGACGATTGTCGAGATCTTGAGTGATGAAAAGGGTATTGTGTGGCCAGAAGCAGTAGCACCGTATAAGGTCTATTTGGTACGAATTGGCGGCGATGAGGCAGTGGAGCATGCAGATAAGCTGTATGAAGAACTGACGGCAAAGGGTGTAGAGGTACTGTATGATGATCGCGATGAGCGACCAGGCACAAAGTTTGCCGATGCCGAACTAATGGGCATTCCGCATCGTGTGACCGTGAGCGATCGTTTGATCGAGGTGGGAAAGTATGAATATACCGTTCGCAGTACGGGCGAGACAACTGAATTGACACGAGACGAACTGCTTGCTACACTTGTCGCATAAACGTGCAAGTGAGGGGTGCTGCGTGACAGCACTTTTTGTAATAAATAAGTAAGGTACAGAAACTGAATGAAGAAATTATTTCAAATCACTGATGATGGCAAAAAAGAGCTCGAAGCCGAGCTAACTGAACTAAAAGGTCGCCGTGGGGCGATCGCTGATAAAATTGCCGAAGCACGTGACTATGGTGATCTGAGCGAAAATGCCGAATACGATGCTGCTCGCGAAGAGCAGGGCCTTGTAGAGAGCCGTATTGCCGAGATCGAAGACATATTGCTCAACGCTACAATCATTGCTGCGACCAAAAGCTCGAGTATCAAGCTGGGTAGCAAAGTAGAACTAAAGACAGGCAAAAAGACGGTGAACTACCACGTGGTTGGGCCGGTTGAGGCAGATCCACTTGCGGGTAAGATTAGCAACGAGTCGCCAATCGGCTTGGCGCTCATTGGCAAAAAGGTTGGTGACACCGCAGTGATCACAACACCAAAAGGTGCTATAAAGTACGAAGTGGTGAGTGTCGGGTAGGGACTCTTAAGACGTGTTAAATATAAACGCCCGTAAGTGGGCGTTTATATTTAGGCAGCTGCAGCGACAAATTCTACGCTTCTATCGTCGTCGGTGAAAGGATTATAGGGTTGCGCATCGTCAAAGCTCTCGTCGTCTATCACTCCTAATGCTTCAAGTTTTTGTCGTTCTTCTCGACGGCGCAGGAGTTCATGAAGATCTTGTCGTTCTTTATCAGTTATAGTACCGCGTTGTTCCTTGGTAAGCCAATTGCTTATTTGTATATTAGTATCAAAGTCGTCTTCGGTGCGGGTATCGTGCAGCGCTTCAGAGACTGCGACTGCGTGCCCGAAGTCTCGAACCCTACTGGTTCTATTCATCGCCATGTGTAGCTCCCGTCGACTTCTCTCGTTGATTTCTTTTACGCGGGGGTCTGTCGTTTTACCAACAGGATAGGCTGAGTTGAGTACTTTATCGGCAGCTTCAAGAAGCAAGGGATCTCCAGTGACAGCCGCTGCTTCCATGACTGGGTATAATTTTTGGAATGGCGCAGCCTCCGTGCGCATTAGCACATCAACTGCCATCGTTATGGCCTGAACCGTTTCAGGGCTTGCTTCTTTTGTGCGTATCTCGTCGGCGGTATTTCTAATCTCACTGCCGAGATTATCTAGGTACTCGGAATCATTGATGTTATAAGAACCACCGTAGATTAATTCGTTTAATGCGTGGGTCATTTTGTTACTCCATTTTTTGTATTAAAAAATCCCGCGTTCTTGGCGAGGCGGGCGTTTCGAGCAGTAGAGATCGTTTGTGTAGCGTTTGTTCGAGTTGTTGTATCTGTTTTTGTCATTTTCGATACCATTTGTGCTATTAACGTTTATGTATATGGCACGATTTTAGCACCTTAAGCGTTTTATAACAATAGTTTGTTAGCACGAGCTGCATAAAATGGTGGAAAACTTTAGAAAACTTCATAGCTACCTCTGTTGGCTAATCAATGATATAATCATTGAAGTTATGGCAACACTTCAAGATTACAGAGACGAACGACTGCGAAAGTTAGCAGAGCTACGTGAGCTTGGCGTAAACCCATACCCTGCAACCAGCCATCGCACGCATACTACTCACGACATCACCGCACGATTCGATGAGCTACAAGGCCAGACTGTCACGGTCGTTGGGCGCATCATGGGAATTCGTAAATTTGGCAAGTTGGCATTTATTGTACTGCGTGATCAATCAGGGCAGGTGCAGCTGTTTTTCCACGCGCCAGATGTTGCCGAAACTGACGGCCCACAGGGAATCATAGGTATGAAACAGCTGTCGCTACTCGACACGGGCGATTTTGTCGAAGCCACGGGCGAAGTTATCAAAACGCAAACCGGTGAGATATCGGTAGGTGTAAAAGCGCTTCGACTGCTTACCAAGGCACTACGCCCACTGCCAACAGAACTCACCGACAAAGAACAGCGCCTCCGCCGCCGCTACGTCGACATGAATGTGAACGTAGATGTGCGCGAACGCTTTGTGCGCCGTAGCAAGTTTTGGCAGGCGACGCGCCGTTTCTTGGAAGACGAAGGCTTTATAGAAGTAAACAACACTGTGCTTGAAGCAACAGCTGGTGGCGCAGACGCTAATCCGTTTGTGAGCCACATGGACGCACTCGACCAAGATTTTTACCTGCGAATAAGCCACGAATTACCACTGAAGCGCCTACTGGTAGCTGGGTTTGAGAAAGTGTTTGACCTTGGGCCACGCTTCCGCAACGAAAACTACACCGAAGAGCACCTACCAGAGCACAACGCTATGGAATGGTACTGGGCATATGCCGACTGGGAGCAGGGTATGGAGCTGACTGAGCGCATGATCCGTTATATTGCTGATCACACATGGGGTACGCGTCAGTTTACGCTCATGAACGGTCAGCAGGTTGATTTTGGCAAAGATGGCGAGCATTTCCCGCGCATTAGTTTTGTACAGATTTTGCAGGAGCAGTATGGTATAGATGTGTTTGAGTCGCCCATGGAGGAGATTCAGGCAAAGCTGAAAGAAAACAACCTGGAAGTCGAAGAAGTCGACAATCGCATACGCAGCCTCGATAAATTATGGAAAAAGTACCGCAAGACACTTGCCGGCCCAGCCTTTTTGGTAGATGTGCCGGTATTTATGCAGCCACTTGCCAAGGTGAATCAAAATGATACTCGGCTAACAGAGCAGTTCAATTTGGTGTTTGGTGGTAGCGAGATGTGCAAGGCATTTAGTGAGTTGAATGATCCACAAGACCAGCTGAGTCGATTTATGGAACAGCAAGCGCTGCGTGATGCGGGCGACGACGAAGCTCAGATGCTCGACATCGACTATGTAGAAGCGCTCGAATACGGTATGCCACCTGCTTGTGGACTTGGATTTTCGGAACGGGTGTTTTGGAGCCTCGAAGGCATTACTGCCCGCGAAGGCGTGCCATTCCCACAGCTTCGTAATGAAGTAGACGAAACCACCAAAGCTATATACCCAGACGTGAAGCTTTAGATCTCTTTACAAAACATACCTTTTATGCTAATATAAAGGTATAAGTACCTTATAAAAACCAACATGCCAGAACACCACCACTTTAACGCACCAAATCACGAGACAACTCAGCCAATACCTGAGGTTGGTGTGCCCCCCGTTGACACCTACAAGGATATACAGTCGGCAACTGAGGCGAGTCGGCAAGTGGCTACAGAGCGTGCTCAAGAAAAGATGGAGGAGCAGGTGGCTGCACGTCAACCCGACGTGGATGCCGCAAGATCTGAAGTAGAGGCTGCTTTTCAAAATGTCCCTGCAGAGACAGATTCTGATCCTATGCAGTCTTCGGTCGAGTCGGAACAGCTAAACCCTCAAGAAGCCCACGTGGAACAGGACCCGGATGTGCTGTTGCAACAAGCAAAGGCAGCGATTGGAAAAGGGCTCGAAACCATCATAAAAGAGTTGCCACTTATGGAACACGCGCAAGATGCACTACACAGGCAGGCTGTTAATCAGATAAGCAAGATACGTGAAGAGCTACAAGCGCGCATGCGTAGTAGCGGTGCAACTGTACCACCAGAGGATTTGCGCTGGCTTAGTCAAGGTGTAGACGTTATCATGAAGTCCGTCAATCCTGCTCTTGGAAAAGAAAAGGACAAAAAGGCATTGCTGACAGGTATCGTGAGAAACATAGGAAGCGCCGCAGGAAAGGAAATTTTAGCAGCAGACAAGCGCGAAGTATTAGGCGGTGTGTATCATAAGCTTTACGGTGCTGCAAAGGTATATGACTCCGAAGGTAAACTTGGTGATGTAGTGAGCCGTATGGGTTCGCTGTTGCGGGGTAATATGAGGAACCTCGCTTACGGATTACTCATAAGCGAACTTACACGTGTTGAAAATGAACTACGAACTGTTGTTATCTCAAAGCAACAAAATAAGGGTCGTAATCCAGCCCAGTTTCAACAACTACTTGAAGAGATCAAAATACAGATTGCCGGAATATAGTGCATCTCAGCAAAACATCAGACTCTCGTTGTATACTAGTGGCCATAAGGAGCAGATATGGCAAAGAAGGATGACGAATCACAGGCAGCGACAGACGCCGAAAAGGCAAAAGCACCAAAGGTGCATAAAGAAGAGGCTGCAGAGCAGGCAGCGACTACCACAGCGGCTGGTGCGCACACGCCACCATGGCCACTTATTACTATTGGTGTGGTTGTGACGTTGATAGTGCTGGCGATTGGTGGACTTTGGTGGTTAAAATTTGCTTCGCTTCACACGGGTTCTAACCGCGCGACGCCTACCTATGGCTACTCGGATCATTCACAGTCTCGCGACGACGTTCGGGGTAGTATGCCTGGCCGTGGCCGTGGCGGGATTTCGCGCGCTACCGCAAGTGGTGTGGTAACGGCAATAAACGGCGACACAATCACGATTGCAGGCAGTGGCAAGCAAGTGACGGTCAAAAAAACGAGCGACACGATCATTAGCGGCGACGAATCAACTATTGCAGTGAATGACACGGTGCTGGTATATGGCAGTACAGCCGACGATGGCGCAGTGACGGCTACGCGCATAATGATTCGCAACTCTCTTTCGTCGAACAGCGACGACAGTCGACCAGCCATTTAGTTTTTGCGTAGGGGTAAGAGGTTCGAACACGTGGAGTCGAATCTCTCCTACGCCAAGACTAGTGCTATAGTGGGACTATGAAACGATTGGTTTTTTGTCTTGCTGTCGGGCTTACGTTGCTACTTGGTGGTATGCCGACCGCACATGCGTCGGTAGATGATTTTCGGTTTTCGGCATTTGAAGCAGATTACTATTTGGGCAACGATAGCGACGGCCGATCAACACTGAAAACGGTCGAAAAACTGGTGGCGCAGTTTCCAGACTACGATCAGAATCACGGCATTGAACGGGCGATTCCTAAGGACTTCGATGGTCACACAACAAGCCTAAAAATCGTATCGGTCACCGACGGAAGCGGCAAAGAGCGTAACTATACTACATACGATAGCAATGGCAATCTGGTACTGCGTATTGGCGACGCGGATCGCTATGTGCAGGGCCAGCAGACCTATGTACTCACATATACCCAGCGCGATGTCACCAAGTCGTTTGCCGACACGGGGCATGCGGAGTTTTATTGGGATACCAACGGTACGCAGTGGCGTCAGCCGTTTGATAGTGTAGTGGCACGAGTGCATGTGGCGTCGTCGCTATTGCCGACGCTCACAAGCGATCTTGCATGCTATCAGGGCGCACAAGGTTCGACAGAGAAGTGCACGATTACTCGAGATGGCAGTGTGGTGACAGCGCAGGCAACAAACCTGAGCGCGGGTGGGAATATGACAGTCGCTCTTGGATTCACGCTTGGGACGTTCCGCGAATACGAACCCTCGCTATGGGACCGCATAGTAGCGGTGTGGATCGTGTTGCTCATCATAAGTTCGATTGTGGGCTTTTTGGCGATCTTTTGGTTGTCATTCAAGTATAGCCGGGCGAGTAATCGCACGCGCGAGCTTGATCCCATTCCGCCAGAATACGTGCCGCCCAAAGAGGTAAGTGTGCTCACGGCGGCGCAAATTGGTGACGATACGCGGGCAGATACAACTGCACAATTGATTGACCTAGCGGTGCGACACTACATAACAATCACGCAGACCGCCGAAAAGTCGCTATGGAAACAAGCCGAATACGATCTGGAAATCGTGAAAGACACAGCGAGCCTGACGAGCGAAGAGCAAGACTTTGTGCAGACATTGTTTGGCGGTACAGCTACTGGCACGGTGCTTGCAACCAAATCGCTTAAGAGCAACTACACTGTGGCTAGCAGCCTGCAGAGCAATGCCAGGCAGTTGACCAAAAAGATCAAGGGCGATTATGAGCTGCGTCATGAAGACAAGGCCGTGAGCGGGTCATTTAAGCGGATAGGTTGGACTATGGGCATTGTGAGCCTGCTGCTGGTGTCGCCTATGTTGCTGATTGCGGCGCTCGTGGCACTGGGCTGCGGCTGGACAATTCGTCCGCTGACCGACAAAGGGCTCGAGCTGCGACGCTACCTTGCAGGATTAAAGCAGTATATAGAGCTTGCCGAAAAAGATCGATTGAAGGTGCTCCAAAGCCCAGAAGGTGCGGCAAAAACAGGTGTGACAATTAGTGGTGACGGCGACAAAAAGCTGATCAAACTATATGAGCGCACATTGCCGTATGCTGTGCTGTTTGGTCAGGAAAAGGAGTGGAACAAACAACTAGCTGTGCGATACGAAAGCACTGGCTCGTCGCCAGATTGGTATGTTGGCCATAGCGCATTCAATGCCGCTGTATTTACGAGTAGTATGAATGATTTTAGCAGTAGTATGAATAGCTACGGCGCATCGTCTAGCTCGTCATCTGGCGGCTCAAGCGGCGGCGGCTCCTCTGGTGGCGGTGGCGGTGGTGGAGGTGGCGGCGGCTGGTAGCGCATGCTATTATAAACATAAGCAGGAGGGCGGATGATTCAAGTCAAAAATCTGGTGAAGACCTATGGCAAAAAGCAAAATACATTTACAGCACTCGACGACGTCAGTTTTGACATACCAGACGGTGCAAGTGTGGCGATTGTGGGCAAAAGCGGTAGTGGCAAATCGACACTGATGCATGCCATGAGTGGGCTAGACCGGCCACAGTCGGGCGAAGTGATTATAGATGGGCAAGACATACTAAAGCTGA
>WBZP01002879.1_pt1 | contig 19379 bp, 11 predicted proteins | sample 5204301 | NCBI WGS metagenome assembly WBZP01 (sample SAMN12412401, study PRJNA552823) | activated sludge metagenome | isolation source: activated sludge from nitrification reactor of wastewater treatment plant... | place: USA: Pennsylvania | collected 2017 | reverse complement strand
GGACGGGCACCAACATGCTGCTCGGGACCGTCAAGATCATTCGTGCGGCCCGTCGGTGTGGGCTGCTATTTGGGGGGCAAAAATGGCCTGCCGACTGGCGCAAAAGTTGGCGTGATCGTGCGGAACTATGCACGATTGTGCGATGACATCGGACTATCCTAAAGGGGTACTGGGCCCGGCGCGTCAGCTAAGTAGGTCTGAACCATAGCGGCTGACATTCAGGCCGTCAGCCTTCAGGGAGTCGATCGGTCCATAACGATTCCCTTCAACCCATCTTGCGCTCAATCCTGCGGAGTAGATCTTCCATGAGGCTCAGCCTGTGCTCGATGTTCTCCAATCGGTCGGAGAGTTTGTCTGCTGCTGACACCTCAGGTGGTAGCCACTCCCCTGCCTCAAGATCAAACCAACCGTCACGCTTGGTGGGCAGATGCACTGTCACGCCTGAGTATTGCTCAGGGTAGCGCTGGCCCCATTCCTCAGATTTGGATAGAATTGCATCACGCAGGCCGCGCCGAGCGTGCTCCGCGCCATGCGTAATGAACACCGTCTGACCAGCCAGTTTCGGCCTGTCTCGGTAGCTAGAGAATAGCCAATCGAGCAGTCCGTGCTGGTCGGCATGCCCCGAGTAGCCACTGATGGTTTCGACGCTGGCTACAACCTCGGACAAAGGAATCCGATGACTTGGGAGTTTGGGGTCCGGATCAGCCCACTCCAGATGCTCGCTGGATCGTCGACGTTGCTCAGGTTCCAGACGTGTGTGCTGTAGCAGTTTCCCACCAAGCGTCGCAGGAGAAAGATATCCAGTGAGGAGCAGCGTCGTACTCTCTCGTCGGAGCATCTTCTCAAAGTACGCCAGGATCATTCCGCCGTCGCACATGCCACCGCCAGTCACGACAATGGACGGGGTGTATGGTTCATGAGCTTCGATGAGACGCTGGACCGGCTTGGCGTAAGTCGTGTAGATGACCTCGGGCAACTTGCGCTCGCGCCATTCGATCGCCTTTGTCTGCGGGTCCGTGCGGAAGGGGCCGTTCCCTGTGGGAGAAGACAACATGCTTGCAAGGTACGCTTCGAGCTTCGCTTCGCCTTCCGTCGTCTGAGGCATGCCAAGCCACTCGAACAGACGCTTGTTCATCCACAGGTGTTTGAGTCCACTACTCTTGGTGCCTTCCTTTCTGCGCATCGCCTCGCCATAGATTCCGTTAACCAGTGAGGCGGTCGGCGCGTTGAGGTAGACGGGGACATTGTGGTACCGCTCTGGAGCGGAGCGAAAGAGATAATGCAGATCGAAAAGCACCGACTGCGTACGATCGATTGCGAAGCAAGGAATCAGAAGCTGGCCCTGGCGCTCGAAGATCGTTCGGTCGACGATCTCCTTGAGACGAGCAATGCGCGTGTCAAAGTCCTGATCTTCAGCGGAGCGTATGGTCGCACCGTAGGTCGATTCGATGACCGCATAGTCGGCAGGCGTTGGCCGCATGCGGTGTCGCAGGAAGGGCTGATACTCCTTCTCCTCTGCGTTGCAACCAAGATCCCCCGAAAACGTGATTGCCCGCTGCGTGTTTGGTTGGCCCTCCGTAGGGGGGCTCCCCCATCGGATCTGAGTCGATACTGCCCCGACAATGTGAGCAGCTCTGAACCAGGCGAAGAAGAGATCCGTACCAAAGGGATGGAGTTTGCCGAATAGCTGCCCGCCGGGTTCGTGGAAGGTAAGCTGATCCACATGTTCCTGGGAAAAGGGCATCCCAGGTTGCCGGGCGGCATCTGCGAGGGCAATCTTAGCCAGCTCGGCTGATTCGCGCGTGCAGTAGACCGCCCCGCGGAACCCTTCCTTTGCGAGCCGTGGCAGCAAGCCGCAGTGGTCAATATGGGTATGCGTCAGGAAGACGCACCGAAGCTTGGCTGGATTGAACTCGAACGGACGGAAGTTCCACTCCCGTTCGCCGACTTCGCCTTGCATCATGCCGCAGTCGACGAGGAATTCTGTGTCGCGCTGCTCGTCCTTGAGCCAATAGCATGAACCGGTCACCTGCTCGACTGGGTTGAGAAATCGGACCTTCATGAATACCTGTCCTTTGCCATGGATGGGTTGCCCATGGTGCGGCTCATCTAAGGAAATCGTCTCTTCTGAATCTGAAAGCCGTACTGCCTTGCTACTAGGCGGTGGCTCTTGGCTACCTTCTCTGCGGTGGTCACTAGATATGAACGCCCCTTTCCAAATACTTCGTACAGGACGTCGGCGTCACTGGGAGTTCGCAACAGGATGGATCTGGTCAAAGCCACGGGAGGAACATCCCGGCCCTTTGTGGTTCGCATTGAAACGAAGAGCAGATCGAGCAGCACGGCTGCGAAGGCCATTACGTGCGTCTTGTCCAATGACCGCCCCGGGCACATTTTGCATTCGATCGCAATCAGCACCCCGCCGGGATAGTTGTAGTGAGCAAAGGCCATGTCTGGGGCATGAGCGGCACCACTACGGCCAACAAACTTGACGCCGAAGTAACAGAGGAAGCGACCTATCTGCACTCGGTTGAAATGCGCTGGCTCACCAGGCTTCCGGGCAAAAGCGCGGTTCTTTCCCGGAACGATCACCGCTTTCTGCTTCGTAGCCTTTGCTAGCTTATCGACGTGCTCTAAAAAAACAGAAAACTCGAATAGCCGATCGAGAGCATCGGTCTCGCGGATGTACTTCTTTCGGAAGGCTGAAATCTGCGAGGCAGCAACGTGCAACTCGTCAACAGTCTGTTTTAGCGAGCGCGCCATCGTTCCTGCTCCAGCGTTGCTGCGCGGAGTCCTTCCCGAAGGATGTCCACCTGCAAGCCGATTCCTTCACCGCGGTGTATGAGTTCTCTGACATCGAGCGGTGGGAGACCGTCGGACTGCTCATCTCCGATACGCAACCCCACGTCAACGTTCTCTACTGTGAGTGAGTGCTTTTGAATCGCATCGATGAAGTCAAATGGCGCCAAAGCCACTGAGTCATAGAACTCAACTAGCTCATCCGTCCTGGCTGTTCGAGGATCTTCGGGAGGGAATTGCTCTGTGTCATCAATCCTGTCAACGTCAGGCAGAAACACCTCAGCTACTTCGACCGTTGGAGCGGTCCTCCCACTCCTAAGCGTTGCTCGCCTCCAAGTAACCCAGCTCTCTCGCAGAACTCTGTCGCTGTTGATTGAGTTGATTACGATGTCGCGCACAGCCCGCTGTAGGCGGATCCAGCGGATAGGTTGACTTTGCTGCGTCACGCCCTCCGCCGAAGTCTGGCTCATGAGCCAGTCGATCAAACCCAATGCATGGTCCTCCTCCAACCTCTCAAAAGCAACATGGCTGGAGGGAATGCCGCCAGAGATGCTGCGAAGTTCCACCGCCTCGTGGATGCGGACTTCGGTCCCTTGCACCCCGACATAATTCGCTGGGGCGGTGAGGCCCATGTCCGGGAGATCGACATCCCTAGTGAAAGGACGGACGGAAACGACGACGGACATCCGCCGCGGCAGGCCCCAATTATAAACGAGTAGGTCACCAGCGCGTAGATCACTAACCAGGTCACGCCTGATAGGAAATGTGGACGATTCAAGCCAAGACTGAATGGCTTGTGCTGGCTCTATGTCGACCCACCGCCGATTGACCGTTACAAGATAGTCAGCCATGTCGCGGAGTCCATCATCGTGTCACGGTCAGGTAGCAGAGGAGCGACCCGTAGTGGATGCGTCAACCGGCTCCGCCAGCGCGTTCGCCAACCTCCAAGTCTTTGGAGCGAACGCCAGTTCATCTCCACCGTCCTCAGTGGCCGGAAACAACGGACTCCCCGGCGACCACAGCTCGAAGGTGCCGGGGTGTTGCTCGAAGAGGCTGCGGCTCGTGGTGACGCGCAGCGGTTCCTTCATGCCGGGCATGGTGATGTCGTATTGGTAACGTTCGGTTCGCTTGACCTTGACGCCCGGTGGGAGCAGATGGGGCAGCCGGATGAGCTTGTCGAGATCCTTCAGGTCGTAGTAGGGGGCGGGCCTATCGGGCATTTCTAGGTCTGCGTCTGTGGCCTCGTCGATGTCGAAGCCCTCTGCTTGCGCAGCGCGGATGTTTTCGTCGAGGTCGCTGACCACGCTGTGCCGTGCTTCATCGCCGTCCCCGCGACGCGCCAAGGCCGCCTGCGCAATACGGCTAGGCAGCGTCGCCAGAATGGGCTGGAGCTTGCCGACGAATCGTTTGAACAAACCGATGCGCTCACCGAGGGCGCGATACACATCCGTCTCAACGGTGTCTTCGTAGTGAAGGTTGATGATCTGGATGTCTTCGAACTTCTGACCGAGGCGGTCGATACGTCCGATGCGCTGCTCGACACGCATCGGATTCCACGGCATGTCGTAGTTGATCAGTGCGCCGCAGAACTGGAAGTTTAGACCCTCGGCCGCTGCGTCGGTAGCGATCAGAACGTCGGCCTCACCCGCTCGAAACAGTCGCTTGATGTCCTCGCGCGACTTGGGCATCCACTTACCTTCCCGCGAATGCGTCTCTCCGCCTTTCCCAGAGAAGCACATCACCCGGAAGTCATTTTTGAAGAGGAACTTCTTCAGAAAGTCGAGCGTCGCGCTGTACTGCGTGAAGACGATGACCTGGAAGTACTCTCGTTCGATCAGGCGGTTGAGCTGCGTCAGCAGCACTTTCGCTTTTGTGTCCAGCGGCAACTGCTTCACATCGGCCAACAGTGCTTCGATGGTCGAAGTTTCTTCAACGATCAGCGATTGTCTCTCCAGCTTCTCCGCTTCCTCGGTATCCATGGCTTCATCTGCCGAGTCGTCGTCAGAAACGTCTTCGTCCGTAGCGACGCTTGTAAACTTGCCCGACTTGACGCTCTTGAGCCGCTCTTCCAGAGTCGTCGCAAGCGCGTGAAAGCTCGACGCCAAGCGCCGACGGTAGATGGTCATGACGAAGCCGACGGCGTTTCGCTCGGCCGCTGCGGCTTGGTTGTAGGCAGTGGAGATATATTCCTCGACCGCGTTGTAGACTTCCCGTTCTCTGTCGCTCAGCTCAACAAACTCATCTTGGACATGGCGCGTCGCAATGCGCGTGTTGAGCTTGCCTGCCGACTGGTACTGCCGCAGTAGATCGCGCGTGTGGCGGGAGATCAGTCTCGCGACGGGGGTATTCCGCTTGATCACATCCAGGGCGATCCGGCGCTGTTCTGTCGAGAGCTGCTTGCGTGGAGTCTGGAGCTTGTCGCTCAGGGCGGCGAGCACCTTCTTTGCGCCTAGAGCACCGACCTTCGATTGCCGCACGACGGACTCGGCGCTGGGCGGTCCATACTTGTCGGCGACCGAGCGGAACAACATGGCGAGCCATTCAAACTCTTCCGGCGTGGGGTTTCCGGCAGCCACTTTCTCGAAGAACCGATTGAAAGAGTCCTCTGTCCACGACTCCGGCAGGCCGAGTAGGTTCAGCAAGTCCCAGACCTCTACGGGATGAACCTGCATCGGCGTTGCCGTCAGTAGAACCAATCCCTTGGTGCGGTTCTTGACTCCTTGCATCAGCTTCAGTAGCTGGTTCGGCCCCTTGTCCTTGCCTATTCCTGCACCAGCGCCCCGTCGACGAGCATGGTGTGCCTCGTCCAGAATGACCAAATCCCATTCCTGAGCGACAAGCAGCTCCTTCGCACGGTCGGCCCGTCGCATGAGCTGGCTCGATACAATGACGCAGTTCTCCTTGTGCCAGTCTTCGCGCTCGACCCTGCGCTCCACGCGGTCGCTCAAGCTCAGCGCTTTGCAGTCGTACCACCTGAGATCATGCCCATCGTAGATGGGCCAGTTGAGGTTGAATTTCTCCCGTAGCTCGATCTGCCATTGAGTGAGCACGGCGCGAGGGGCCAGCACGAGGATTCGCCTTGCTCGCCCCGACAGCCACGCTTGTCGAAGCAGCAGGCCCGCTTCAATGGTCTTGCCCAGACCGACCTCATCTGCGATTAGCAGCTTGGGCGGCCACGCATCATAGAGCCGCTGGAACGCGCGAACCTGATGCGGCCAGGGCTCCACACCAGAGGTAGCTTCGCCCACGTACTCACCGCCGCCCGATTCGGCGGGGGCCTGCCGGATGATGTGCCAGACCGTCCGCCGTAGCTCCTCCAGATCCGGTCCCTTGGGTGTGGACGGCGAGGGCTGCACGGTAACTGGCTGAGGCGGGGGTTCGCTGATGCTCTCCTGTTCTGGATCATTCAGCAGGCGCTGCGGTTTGCCGTCATTCGCAGGAAGAAAGCGCAGCAAGTCATCGTGGACTGCTGTTGGGATGTCTACGACCAAGCAGTGCTTGGCCTCGTTGTTCCACAGTCGATCGAAGCTGGCCTGTTCTGCGCTGACGTGGCCCTTCCCGCCGTCCCAGTCGCAGAAGACGTGGAAGCTCTCCCAGTTTCCTAGGCCGGGGCCGCCCCAACCCGCAGCGGTCTCGTTCACGCTGCCGTTGAACGCAAGCCGATCGCCGGTCTTGTCCATCAGGATGCCGGCCTTCTCGTGGAAGATGCCGTTTGATCCAGCAAAGGGCTTGCGGCTGAGGGTGCAGGGGACCGCGATCCGCACTTCCAAGAACCCGTTGGCCACCATCCAGGCGACCAGCTCCAGCGCGTTGGCCTGATCGGCAGTGTCCGCGCTCAGTGGCAGGCGGCTAAAGTGCGCGGCGACCGCTTCGCGTAGCGCAAGGCCCTTCTCGATCGCCGCCACTTCGTCAGGGGCCAAGGTACAACCGACCACCAGGCGCATGCGGCCATCGTTGCGGACCAGCCCTTCAATCCCCCGCGCCGCGAGGGTGAGCACCCGAGACGAGAAGTATCCAGTCGAGCGGTCGTAGCGCACGGCGCACTGAAGGGCCGGAACATAGAACTCCGACACGAGGCTCAGCTCGTCGGAATCGTATTTGGTCTTCCACGACAGCTCGCGCAGCAGGCTCATTGCGTCGCGTCGCTCCACATCTCTAGCTGCTGCGGCCTTGCAACCTTTTCGCTGAAGGCCAGCCGCCGCAGGTTCTCAAGCGCCTCGAAGTCGCTCGCGGCCTCAGCAACGGGGCCAGACTCATCCGCGACATGAGTGAAGGTGCTCGATACCGGCAGCACCTCCAGCACGGCGGCGAGCGCGGCGGGAAATCCTGGCTTGTGGTCCGTACCAGACTTCGCCAGCAGCTCGCGCGCCGCTTCGACTCCCTGTGTACGTCCGCGATGCGCGGCATGATGCAGGGCATCAATTAGCGCTCGGCTTCCATCGGTCGGCCCCAATGCAGCCTTGGCCGCGCGCTTGGCGCTGTCCCACAGGATCACGTCGCTGCCTTTCTTCTCGGCGACCTTGGCCAGCACATCGCGATCGAGATCAATACCAACGACCCGCGCAAGGCGGAGAGCTTCATCATATGGAAACTCAGGAGCCTTGAATGCGTCCCAAGCGAGCACGAACCACTCGGTCAAGGGGTCCAGCTCGGCCTTGCGGTGGGTTCTCAGCAGCTTATCGAGCTTCCACTTCTTCACCTCACGCCGAGCAGCATCCAGGGCATCTTCGGGCGTGACCGAATACGGATCGAACGGGACACCATCGTCCGCTTTCTTTCGTCTGCCAGCCTTTGGTGCTTCCGCACGTGGCTGTCCGCGTTTGAGCGGCCAGTGCTTCGCGAATTCCTCAAGGGCCGGACCGAAGCACGACAGATAAAGGTCCACGCCCTTGATCCCGGCCTTCTCGAACTCCTCGATGCGCCGGCGCACGGCACTGGCGACGCGCGGCTCGACGTCTTCCCAATAGACTGTTTCATCGCTCTGCCGAGCCGTCCGAGGACGACAGACCAGGAAGATGGTGCTGTTGGCGGCGGCTTTGTCCTTGATGTGCAGGCTACCTTCGGACTCGGTGTTGATGGGCCAAGATGCTGTAATCGTGAAGCCCGCCTCCATCAATCCCGAGGCAAGCGCATCCCATGCTCCTGTCGCCTTATGCGTGAACATCAGCGTCAGGATGCCGTCAGGCTTCAGAACGCGACGGCACTCGGCAAAGATGCTGGCCATACGCTGCTGATAGTCGCGCTCAGCAAGTGCAGCGGCTCCCTTCTGCCCGTCGAACTTCGCGACGTTAGCAACGGCCTCGTTGTCCTTGTCTGTGAGCTGTCGTCGGAAGAACTCAGGGTAGACATATCCAGCCGTTCGCTTCAGCCAGACGTAGAAGAAATCAGACAGCTCCGCGTACATCACGTTGGCGGAGTACGGTGGGTCCATCACCACTGCATCGACGCTGTCTGATTCAATGTGGGTCAGACTATCGCCAGACTGATTTGTTACCTTCACACAGATAGGACGGGGAGTAGTCGCGAATAGATCTCGATGAACCTTGCCGCTTCGGGCCGCTTTCACATCTGAGTCGGGATGGCTCATCTCGACCAGCTCTTCGATGCACTTTTTTGTCAGTTCAATGGCCCAATCGAAACCCAGTCCTTTGATGAGCGGAGCCATCTCTACGTATGACCAGCGCATCGCGTAGTTGTGGCTATCAAACGTGTTGACCATTGTCTCACGTTTGCTGTGCCAGCGAGTCATGCGTGAGTTGTAGTCGCGCAGCTTGTCCAACGCGAAACTCAGGTAGACGAAAGCTGCGGATGTCGGTTCGTCGAGTCGAGCGGCGACGCGATGCTCATCAAGCATCTCACGCAGAACCTCCACGGCGATCCCATGTCCTAGCAATTGGCGCGATGAAAAGAGGTCCCGCCACCTGTACATTCCATACATGCGGTGGCCACGATCGTAGTTGGATGGATCGCCAATGTTCTCATTGGGTAGAACATCAAGCGCATCCCATTCAACAAACTTTTCGGCGAGTTTTGCTCTGATCTCTGCGACGTTGTTGTCAGTTGGCAGTGGCGCACGATAGCCCCGCTCCCAGACTTCACGAGACCTTCCTGATTTGGTCTTGACCTGTACGCATCGTTTGTAGACCACGGCAAAGAGTTGGTCGCCCATCTCCCCTGCCTGTGCTTGCCGTTTTACCTCGTCGCCATCTACAACACGCCCACAGTCAGGGTAGGGACACCGCGCATCTCCATCGCTAATAGTTCCTTCACTCTGCGTTCCTACACCTTCCACTATTTCAAAGTGACAAATCCTAGATGCCGAATCTGGTCGTAGGCGGACACCGATGCTCCCAGGCGCAAGACTCCAGTTGGGGCTCAGCGGGATGACTCCATCGCAGTAGGTGCATCGAATTGTGCGTGACCATAGATACCCATCTGGTCGCGAATACTCTTCAGGTTCGTCCGGGTAGGCCCACTCCAGGCGCGCACGCACCCGATGCACGAACTCCGCGGCAATGCGGTCGAGCGAACTAAGGATGGCGACCCCTGATTTGGCAGGCCACTCGACGGTGGCCCTTAGAATCAGCGCCGCAACAGGATTCAAGTCATTTGCAAGCGTGGTGAAGCCGAGGCGAGTCGCCTCAAATGGAATTGACCCGCCGCCAGCCGTTGGGTCGAGAATGGTCGGAGTTGTGACATTGAGGAGTGCCACCTCGGACTGTAGCCACTTCAGGTCTTCCTTGGAGGGCGTCCATGTGAAGGCGCGGGAGTATCCATACGCATCTGAACCCAAACGTCGGCCTTCGCGGGTTGCTTTGGCAATTCGCACGCGAGCAGCAACGGGATCTCCATGTATGCCAAGCGCATGGACGAAACGCTCACGATCAGCAGTTGCAGGAAGCAATGACGCTAGAATGGCGGCTCGTGACGCCACTAGCGGCCGTCTTGCCCACCAGACGTGCAGCCTGTTCGGCGCAGGAAACGGCGTCATGGGGGTCCGTTCACGGACGCTCTCGATGCCAATTTCCGCGATAGGTAGCCACTGCTCGATCAGTCGGGTCGTCACGTCAGTCCCTTCAGTTCAGCTTGGGATCAATCAGTAGGAACCGCAGCGCCATCAGCACTCGCCTTGGATGCTTTCGATGCATGGCCATTCCTAACCAGTAGGCCGCTTCTTCGCGGCCCATCGCATCGATGCCGTCTGCGCAGGCGCGGATATGGGAGCGGCTTCGCATCGGGGCCAGCACTCGGAACAGAAGACCAAGCCGGAGTGCCGCCAGCTCCTCTAGCCGGAAGGGCCGCGTGTCTCCTCGCTTCATCCCCGTGGGATCGATGCCGGACTGTTTGAGCTGCCTGAGCAGTCGGTTTTCGATCATGCCCAAGTTGCGTCCCCGCAGGCCGGCGATGCGTCGCGGGGCCTTGAGTTGCGGTGTCGCGATGGCTGGAAGCTGCCAAACTTCTAGCTCCAGGTCGCCGGCCCCGTGGGCAGTCGCGCGAAGTTCGTAGGCGGGGACAGCGCGCTGCTCGCGCTGATTCTTGGGCGATGGGGTGGAACGCATGGGTAACACTGTGGCCAGCTTGTTCACGGCTGGGCCTCCGCGTAGGCTTCGATAAAGGCAGCCCCCGTTGCAAAGCGCGCCAGCTTCTCGGCGAGCTTTTCGGGATGGTCGCCGCTGAGGTCGAGGCCGTTTTTGAACATCAGGGTGTAGTAGCTGGTCAGGTCTTTTTCCGACGCAGCGCGGAACTGCGGTTCCAGGTAGTCCTTGAGCGGCAGCGCATCCGATGGTTTGCCGCGGAACTCCATTCGCATCGAGCTGCCTTCGGTCGTTTCATACTCGGCTGTCATATCGACGCTCTTTTCAGCGTCTGCAACCGTGCCGATGGCTGATAGCAGCCGGAATGCGTCGGTGACTTCAAAGACACGCAGACGCAAGAGCGCCAGCCTCGCGACCTTGGCCTTTCGCGCATCCTCCCACACACGAATCAGAGCCTCGCGCAGCGGCGCTTCAGCGGAGAACGTCTTGGCCCCCGCTGGCGGACTCGCAGTGCCACTACCGCTTCCGGCTGCACCGCTAGTTCCTGTGGTACTGCCGGTGCTGCTTGGCGTCGGCGTGGTCTTGCTTGGCGAACCGTCGCTGCCGCCATCCACCTTGCGCGGCCAGATACCACGCTCCTTGGCATAGGTGATAGTTGACACGAACGACTGCGCATCGATCTTGATCTGCGCCCACGAGTCGCTGGGGCCAAGGAGCAGGTCGCCGCTCTGATAGACGTAGAGCTGTTCGTCGATCCCTTTGCGGATCAATTTTATGAAGTTCTCATCGCCGGTCAGGATTGGCAGGCGCGGGTCTTTGCGGAACTCGGCGCGTAAATCAGCCGTCGTGATCTGACCGCGTTTGAGCGGTGTCTGATCACGAACATAAGCAGGAGCAAGTGGGTTATCTTCCGCCCGCAGGAGTTTCCGCATGTCGAGTAGAGCGCGGATCACTTGCTGTTCCCCGACGCCAGGCTTCTCGGACGCGGACTGGATGTCGAAGGCCGTATGACCGAGATCGACTGGGGCACCCTCGATGCGATTGTTCCGCGAGGGAAAGAACAAGTGTCGGTAGCACTGCTGAATCGCCAGAGCGACCTCCTGCTCCGAGCGTCGATACCACTCATGCACCTTGTCCTGCTGGTGCTGGGCCAGCTCGGCCAGGCGCTGGGGCGAGCGCAACGACTCAAGCGCGAGCCGGCGCACCACCTTGGCTTTCATCTCGTCGCGAAGGCCATCATCAGCGACCAGAAAGACAACGTTGTTCTGGAGTCCGCGGAAGGCTCCCTGCGACCCGTGGGTTCGGAAGATCTTTTCGACCAGATCAGGAATCTGGAGCGATTCACTCCGTACCGTCGCGGCGTCATAGCTGAGCAGAACAAGGTACGGTCGCCCATCACCGACCGCATCATCCACGTCATAGGGTCCGCCAGCGAAAGGGACCAAATGGAAGTTTTTTCCGTCGAAAATCTCGCGGATGCGGGTCTGCAACTCCGTCCGGGCTTCTCCGGGATCGACCTGAAGCTCCTGCCGGCGAATCATCATCGTCAGGTTGGCTTCGGTCAGGAACCGAAGCGGTGCGGCCGGTCGATCATCCAGGTAGGCCGACTGCGCGACAAACTTCTGCCGGGCATCGTTGATGAACCCCAGGTCGTTTCCTGGCCCGAGGATCGCGTAGCGCAGCTCCTCTGCTGTGGTGCCCTTCAAGTGCTCATTGAAGGCGAAGCTCTGCCACAGGATCGACCGTGCGACGAAAGAACCATAGGGCGGCAGGCCGGCGTAGTCCTTGCCATCAAGCTGCTGCGCCAGCGATACAGCGCCCTCGCTTGCCGCTACGTCATTCCGAATCGCCGGGTCGTATGCACTCATCTCAAGACGCGTGACAATCTCGTTTCGCGTCGGCGCAAAGCCCGGATCAAGATGGTGCAGATGCAGAGCGTAAGTCGTCGCTGGTCGTTTCTTCCAGACGTGAGCGATGGTCTGCGTCAGCAAGCGCAGCATGCCGCGCACACGCTGGAAGTTTCCGAGCGTGGATAGCTTATCGGTTAGCGTCGCCATCAGTGCCGGGTGGAACGGGTAGCCGTTGCGAAACTCGGCCGCGCGGTCCTCGTTCAATCGGGGCTCAGGCAAATCGCTGGCATGAGCGTGCCACAGCGCCTGGTAGGCATCGACTACCTTGGCCGCGCCGGCATCATCGATCTTTGAGAACAGTCGCCGACGCAGAACCTGCGCCGTTTCGTGCTCTGCTGTGGGATCTAGCAGCGTCGCTTTTCGAGCGGCGATGCTCTCCGCTTCGTCGAGCTTGCGGGCAACGAAGTCGTTTTCGTCCGAGTAAGCATCGACGGCCCGGCCTCCCTTGCCAACCGCGAGCGTGAAGACGAGCGCAGCCCCCGGCGACGACTCGACCGCCTTGAACAATGAAGTCAGGAAGGGCGAGAGCTGTTCCTGCTCTTTCCGTCCCTTGATCTTCCGCAGATAGATCGAAAGCTCATCGAGCAGGATGAGCGTCGGCTCACCACCGAACAGTTGGCGCAGTGTGTCTGCGCCCGGTGCTACACGCTCGACATCGCTCGCGCGGACCATCTCGTAGCCTTCGACACCGTTGAGGGCAAAGGCCAGTTCCCCCCAAGGAGTAAACGCCTTCAAGCCGTGGCCGAGCGGTCGTCCGTTGGTGGGATCGGCATTCTCTCCGTCGAAGGCAGCCACGCGCACGCGCTTCTTGGGTACGAGCTTGGGGTCGACAAACTCCTCAACCTTGGCGACCCCCTTCATTCCTCGCGCAACGTGGGTGAGCGCAATCAACGAGTGCGTCTTGCCGCCGCCGTACTGGGTATCTAGACGGAAGATCGCTGCCGCCTCGCCGCCTTTGCCTGACAGGCGCAGGCAGATGTTGTGCAGAAGGTGACGAAGGCCCTGCGTCGGGTGCGTATTGGCGAAGAAGATCGCTGGGTCCCGGTACTCTTTGGGGGCCTTCTCGCTGAGCACCTGCGCCAAGTCCGCCGCGAAGTCCGACTCCTTGATGTTGCCGTCGAGCACATCTTCGCGCGGGATGCAGAGGTCAAAGAGGGTCTTCATGGTTTGCCCTGGGCGGGTGGACGCCGTAGAGAGAGGGACTGCAAGCCAACGAGTTCGGGCACCATTTCAATCGGCCCGCTTCTCTGACTGGCTGTCATGATCGAACTTCGCGTCGTGATCGGGGTCGCGTAGCCTGACACCCTGGCCGCCGCCATTGATCGGGATAAACACGACCCCTGCGTCTTCGAACGCTCGTCGTAGCGCAGCCAGTGTGGCGGGACGCGGCTTTCGGGTCCCCGTCTCGAAGTCAAGGATGGCGCTGAGACTCACGCTCGCAGCTTCAGCCAGGTCCCGCTGCGAGATCCCCAGCAAGCCCCGCGCAGCACGGCACTGCCTTGCTGTGATGGGCGGATTATTTCGTGATTTCACGATTTTATCTTGACTTGAAACCATAGTAACCGCAGCATCGCTGTAGGTTGAGGGTGGCACTATGCCACTTTGTCTTACGGGCATCTAGGCATGTCCTTGGGCATCGTCTGCCCAAGGGAGCGCGCGCACATTCCAAGGTTTCGCCCGTGCGTCTTCACGCATGGAGGGATTGCTATGGCCTCGGTGATCGGTGCGCGTCATCCCGTCGGTCTGTACCTGCTCTGTGTGGTCGAGCTATGCGAGCGGTTTGCCGGCTCGTTGCTCGGCTCGCTCCTGCTGCTGTACCTGAACGAACGTATCGGCCTGTCGCCAGGCATCGCAACGCGGCTGGGCGGCGCGTTCAACGCCGCTGTCTATCTGTCGTCGGTGCTGGGCGGAGTGGTGGCGGATCGGTGGCTTGGGACCTATCGGGCCATCTTGCTTGGGGCGGCGCTGCTCGCCGTGGGCTATGGCGTGCTGTCCGTGGATCGGGCCACGGCGCTCTATCCGGCGGCGGGGCTGCTGGTGCTGGGCCATGCGTTGTTCAAGCCGAACATCAGCACAGCGGTCGGCAAGCTCTACGATCGCGGCAGCCCTCGCCGAGAGGATGCGTTTTCGGTGTTCTACGTCGTCTTCAATATTGGCGCGGCCTGCGGTCCCGTCGCGGGCGGCGCGCTTCGCGCTGGCTATGGCTGGTCGGTCGCCTTTTCCGTCGCAGCGCTGGCGATGCTGCTCGCGCTTGGGGCTGGGATCTTGAGCTATCGTTGGCTGGCCGCGACGGTACACAGCCAGGGCACCGCCGCCGCCAATTCAGCCAAGCCTCTGGCCCGGCCCGCCTGGCCGTTGGGCGCGATGGCAGGGATTCTCGGCGCAGGGCTGCTGTTCACTGCTTCCTATGAACAGTCGGGGCAGTCCCTGCTGTTCTGGACTCGCGACTGCACGCAGCGGTCGCTGCTCGGACATTCGCTGCCGCCGTCAAGTCTTCTCGCCCTGCCGGGCTTGCTGGTGCTGATGCTGCAACCGCTGCTGACTCGAACAATGTCCTCGTTCGCCAAGCGCCGCCACCCGCCGACGGTACTCAGTCGCATTCAGGTCGGTCTGGGCTTCGGCGTCGTGGCCTACCTGATCATGGTCGGTGCCGCGCTGCTGCACGGTCAGCGGCAAGCAGCGGTCAGTCCCTGGTGGCTGCTGGCCTGCTTCGTCGCGCTGACCATTGGCGAACTGCTGGTCTATCCCTTGATGATGGCGTTGGTCACGCGGCTGGCTCCGCCGACCGGCACAGCAGCGGCGATGGGCCTGCTGATGGCATCGTTCGCCGCAGGACAACTGCTGGCCGGAGAAGTTGCGGCGCGGTGGGCAGTCTGGTCAAGCACCACGCTATTCGCGACGCTGGCCGGAATCGCGCTTGCTGCCAGCGTGGTGATGAGATGGGCACGTAAGCGAGTCCTGGCGGCGCTGTCGCCGCTCGCACTCTCGGCGACAGTCATTGAGCCCCTGACTCCTTGAGCGTAGCTAATCATCGTCCGAAATTGAGCAATCTTAGGCGAGCGCTCGTCGGGGGGTACCTGATGCGGATCACTACGGCTCGCGACGGCTTGGTCATGGTACACTACGGTTGTTGCAACCTGTCCGGGGGGACTTGCCTATGCCAGGACCGCGTTATTGTCGTCTCTGTGGCGATGAGCTGCGAGGGGGGCGCGTGGACCGCGCCTATTGCGGTGCAAACTGCCGCACGCGCGCGTCGCGGATGCGCAAGCGAGGCGTGCCTTTGGGGCAGATGGCGAGCCCGCAGCCTGTATCGCTGGTCACGCTGCTGACGGAGGGGCTCGCGTGTCCCTGCTGCGGCGTGCGAATCGTGCTGCAGGCGAGCACGATGCAAGCGGGCATGCCGGCGGGGCACACGGTCTCCGCGAGGCTGGAGCCTGAGCACGGTCCCGGCTCGCATGCGGTACCTGTGGCGCCGAGAGCCCCCGCGCCCGAGACGCCCCACACGCCCAGGCGCACGGAAAAGTCCGCGCCACGGCAGATAGCGGTTTCGACTGTTCCCAACAGTGGCCATCGCGCCCAGCCGCTCGCGTCGATGCCTCGCGAGCAGCGGATGCCAGCCCGGCAGCCCGTCTCATCTGTTCCCAACAGTGGCCATCGCGCCCAGCCACTCGCGTCGATGCCTCGCGAGCAGCGGATGCCAGCCCGGCAGCCCGCCTCATCTCAAACGAACGACCTCGCGCGGAGCCGGGCCTCCAAGCCGCTGCCACCCGAGCTGCTCGCCGGTCCTTTTCATCCACCTCCAGAGCATCAGGAAGATGCGTATCGTCTTAGCGACGTCATCGAAGCTTGTAGCCCCCACGAGCTGCGCGGTCGGCCGTGGCCCGCAACGGAGGAGGATTGCGCGGCAATCGTCGACGGCGTGTTGATGGATGTCCAGGCGACGATCATTGGTGCTCAATCCCCGACGCTGCGGCAGCCCGTGCGTGAATGGCTGACGAGCCAGCGCAAACTCCTACAGTACCTGGGGGTGCGCCTGACGGAGACCCTTCAAGCGCAATGGACGTCATTGCGAACGAGGGAGAATCCAGCCGCGCTGGCGGAAAGGGCAGCCGAGGAGGTCTGGCGACAATTTGTCGCCGACAGTGGACGCGATCGAGTGCGCATGAATGCGTGGCGGGAGCGTCACAGCAGTCTGCTGCTGCTGATCAGCATGATCCTCGTGAAGAAGCTCAGCTTCGCCAACCAGCCGAGCGGTGCAAGAGTTCCCCAGCCGGACTGGACCGAGCCAGCTTACGCCCCACATCGGCATGACATGCACCACCGCGTTTTCATCGAAAAGGAAGGCATTGCTCGAGATGCAGAGAGCGACAGCCGAGTCGGTGCGAAGGATGGCAACGACTACGGCGGAGAGGAAGCAGAGGACGGTGCGCAGCTCGAATACACTGATGGCATAGACGACGATAACGAGGACGCAGAACACAGCGCAGACGATGAAGACGAGGACGCAGGCGAGGACGAACGCGAAGATGACGAGATTGCAGGCGACGAGGACGAGATCGCAGGCGACGAGGACGAGATCGCAGGCGACGAGGACGGCGAAGACGACGACGGCGAAGACGACGGCGAAGCCGAGGACGACGGCGAAGCCGAGGACGACGAAGAGGGCGAAGACGACGACGGCGAAGACGACGGCGAAGCCGAGGACGACGAAGACGACGGCGAAGCCGAGGACGACGAAGACGACGGCGAAGCCGAGGACGACGAAGAGGGCGAAGACGACGAAGAAGACGGCGAAGGCGAGGACGGCGAAGGCGAGGACGGCGAAGACGACGGCGAAGGCGAGGACGAAGACGAGGACGGCGAAGACGACGGTGAAGATGACGAGGGCGACGAGGATGAGGGCGACGAGGGCGACGAGGACGAGGGCGATGAAAACGTGGGCGAGGACGCACGGCAGATCGCCATGAAAGCGTACTTCAGAGCAGAGATCGAAAAACGGATCCGGAAGAAGCTGCGGGACAAGTCGTGAGAACCACCGGGCCTGCCCTGTTGCTTCCGAGAATCGGTGGGCTGGCTACGTCCCCGGCGAAGTCCCTGTCGCGGTTGACGAGGCTGGCTCCAATGCAAGCTCTACGGCCTCGGCCAGCGTTTGAACGGGGCGGATGTCCAGCACCCCGTTGACTCTCGGTGCCTTGAGCGCCTCGGTGGCATTGCTCGCAGGGATGAGCACCGTCTTTCGCCCGTGGCGCTGCGCGGCGCTAAGCTTTTCGGGGAGACCGCCGACCTCGTGAATATTTCCGAGGAGCGACAGCTCTCCTGTCACCGCCAGCGCCGGCTTGATGGCGCGGCCAGTCACCGCCGACAGCATCGCCAGCGCGAAGGCTACACCAGCGCTGGTGCCATCCTTGGGTCGGGCGATGTTTACGAGGTGCAGCGAGAGTTTTTTGTTCCGAATTCTTTCGATGGGGACGCCCAGGTCAGGCGCGAGATGGAGCAGGGCGTTGTACGCGGCACGCACTGACTGGCTGAGCGACCGTCCCCGTAGACCGATGACCTCGACGTCCTTGCCAGGAACCTGCGCGCATTCGACAAAGCCCACGTCTCCGCCGCCCTTGCCCCCAACGGTGAGGATCGTGATCTTGCCGACCAGCGCGCGCTGGTTCGCTTCGATGTCCTGCCGCTGAAGATCCACGGCAGCGGAGAGATCAGGCGCTGGGTGTGGCCGCATCCCAGGGAAGGCAATCGCCTTGGGCTGGAACTCGCCCGGTGCCATACGTGCCATCTGGTTGTGAACGCGCTGCCTCAGCTCGACGGCAACCTGGAGCACCTGATCCGCCTCGTTTCTGGGAATCGCGTGATCGGGGAACAGCAGCTTGAGAAGGCCCGCCGCCATGCGGTGGATGGCGGTGGCGTCGCGGGTGTTCACCGCTTCAATGACGATCGACTTCTTGAGCCAGTCCTGAAACGTCAAGTCACCTCGGAGGTGGCACAGCACCTCGCCGAAGTAATCAGAGAGAAATCCGACCCCATCAGCTAGAACCTCATCGCTGACCTTCGGCAACTCCCAGCCAGGAATGAAGCCGTGCAAGCGGTCGGCGATCGCGACATCGCACAGTTCGTGCGGCAACTCCTCGAAGAGGTGCTGGTAGTCGCGCCGGGGCACGCCGTCGGCCTCGGTTTCGATGTTGCCCGTCATCATGAAGCTGCAATCGGAGGTGAGAGACCTTCCGCTGCGCTCGATGACGCCGTCTTGCATATAGGTCTTGAGCGCGGCAACCAGCGATCGATCGGGAAAGGACGTGGCGCCGATTTCGTCGAATACCACTACCTTCTTGCGCCCGACGATCCCTACTTGATTGCGATTGAGGTCGTACAGGAGCGTGGCAGGCGTTGCTCGGGCACCGGCGAGGAGATGGACTCGTGGGCTCAGATTGCGAAGGAGGTAGCTCTTTCCCGTACCGCGTGGACCGAATTCGACGATGCTTGTGTTCCCCTGAACGAGGGGTATCAAGCGAGCGAGGAGGAGCAACTTGTGCCGCAGCGACGAAAGCCCTTCCGGGCGATAGCCGGCGCTGGTAATAAGCAGATTGAGCCATTCCTCAAACGTGAACTGCGAACGGGCCTTGCGGAAGGCGGCCATATCCGGGCGCGTGAGCTGGTAGGGTTCGAACTGGATAATGGAGACCTGCGGTTTGGCGCGTTCGTCGTAGGCGAGCAAGCAGCTACCCCAGAGGCCGCCATAAAGTAGCTCGGGACACTTCTCGATGAGATTGTCAGGAACGGAGATCTCCATCGAGCCGAGCTGGGCGATTCGACCAAGGTGAGCCTTGCGCTCTAGCCGCGCTTCCACGTCGAGCAGGCAGATAAGCGCCGCCTGTCCTTGTCGCATTAGGCGCGATTTGAACTCCTCCTTCCGGTCAGCATCGACGGAGAATTGTCTGATCCGATCTCGCACCTCGTGCAAGCTGAGCGTGGCGTTGTCTTGGCGTGCCTTTGCGAGCAGAAACTCGGTCACGAACCGGGGCATCAGTTCGAGACCAGCCTGGAGTGCCTGGCGCTTGTCGACGACAAGTTCCCTGAAGATCGATTCAATCTTGGTTCTGAGCGCGGGGTCCATGCTTACCCTTTGGTCTTA
>WBZP01002877.1_pt1 | contig 19388 bp, 19 predicted proteins | sample 5204301 | NCBI WGS metagenome assembly WBZP01 (sample SAMN12412401, study PRJNA552823) | activated sludge metagenome | isolation source: activated sludge from nitrification reactor of wastewater treatment plant... | place: USA: Pennsylvania | collected 2017 | reverse complement strand
TGCCACCGACCTCACAGTCGAACTGACCAACGCCACTGATGCTGAGTCGCTCAACGCGGCGGTCAAGGCGGCCGCCGACGGCCCGCTCAAGGGGATCCTCAAGTACACCGAGGACCCGATCGTGTCTTCGGACATCGTGACCGACCCCCATTCGTGCATCTTCGATGCGTCACTGACCAGCACCATGGGCAACACCGCCAAAGTGCTGGGCTGGTACGACAACGAGTGGGGCTACTCGAATCGCCTGGTCGACCTGGTCCGCTACGTCGGCGCAACCCTGTAGTCGTGAAGACGATTGACGACCTGGATGTCGCGGGTCGGTACGTTCTGGTGCGTTCCGACCTGAACGTTCCGCTCGCTCAGGCCAACGGGACTCCGACCATCACCGACGACGGCCGAATCCGAGCGTCGTTGCCGACCCTGCAGCAGTTGAGTGCTGCGGGTGCCCGGGTGATTGTCGTGGCCCACCTGGGGCGCCCCAAGGGTCAGGTGACCGCCGAACTGTCGCTGGCACCCGTGGCGCTGCGCATGAGCGAGTTGCTCGGCAGGCCGGTGGTGTTCGCCGCTGACTCCACGGGAGAATCCGCTCGCGAGGCCGTCGCGGGCATGTCCGACGGTGACGTCGTGCTCCTGGAGAACATCAGGTTCGACGCGCGCGAGACCAGCAAGGACGCTGCCGAGCGCGGTGCTCTCGCGGCCGAGTTGGCGGAACTCGCCGACGACTACGTCAGCGATGGCTTCGGCGTCGTGCACCGGGAGCAGGCGAGCGTCACCGACGTCGCGCGCCTGCTGCCTCACGCTGCCGGACAACTCGTGCGTTCCGAAGCCGAGGTGTTCCGCAAGGTTCTCGATGACCCGGAACGCCCGTATGTGGTGATCCTGGGCGGCGCCAAGGTCTCGGACAAACTCGGTGTGATCAGCAACCTGTTGCAGTCGGTGGACCGGCTCCTCATCGGTGGGGGCATGTGCTACACGTTCCTTGCGGCGCAGGGGTACGGCGTCGGAGACTCCCTGCTGGAGGCCGACCAGATCGACACGGTCAAGCAGGTCCTGACGGACGCCGCTGAGCGCGGGGTCGAGGTCGTGTTGCCGGTCGATGTGGTCGTCGCCGACGATTTCGCCCCTGACGCCAACTCACAGGTCGTAGCGGTTGACGGTATCCAGCCCGGGTGGCGCGGACTGGACATCGGGCCGGCCACTGTCGATGTGTTCCGAGCCAAACTCGCCGACGCCAGGACCATCGTCTGGAACGGCCCGATGGGCGTGTTCGAGATGCCGGCGTTCGAGAACGGGACGCGTGCAGTGGCCGACGCCGTGGCGGGATCCGACGGATTCACCGTGATCGGCGGTGGCGACAGTGCCGCGGCGATCCGGCAGTTCGGGATCCCGGAGGAGCGGTTCTCGCACATCTCCACGGGTGGCGGTGCGAGTCTGGAGTTCCTCGAGGGCAAAGTGCTTCCGGGGATCGCTGTGTTGGAGGAGTCCTGATGGCGCAACGCCGTCCGCTCATGGCGGGCAACTGGAAGATGAACCTCAATCATCTGGAGGCCATCGCTCATGTGCAGAAGATCGCATTCTCACTGAATGAGAAGGACCTGTCCCTGGTCGATGTCGCGGTGCTGCCGCCGTTCACCGACCTGCGGTCGGTGCAGACTCTGATCGAAGGGGACAAGTACAACATCGCCTTCGGCTCGCAGGACTGCTCGATGCATGATTCCGGCGCCTACACCGGCGAGATCTCGGGCTCGATGCTGGCCAAGCTCGGTTGCACGTATGTGGCCGTGGGCCACAGCGAACGCCGCCAGTATCACGACGAGACCGACGAGATCGTCAACGCAAAGGCCAAGAAGGTGTTGGCCAATGGTATGACCCCCATCGTGTGCGTCGGCGAAGGCTTGGACATCCGCCAGACGGGGAACCATGTGGCCTACACACTCGATCAGGTGTCCGGCTCGCTGGCAGGCATCCCCGCGGACGAGGTGGCCGGGCTCGTGGTGGCCTACGAGCCTGTCTGGGCTATCGGAACAGGTGAGGTCGCGACACCCGAGGACGCGCAAGAGGTCTGTGGTGCGATCCGGGCCCACCTGGCACAGATGCATTCACCAGAGGTCGCAGACCAAGTGCGCATCCAATACGGCGGTTCGGTCAAGTCCAGCAACGTGGCAGCGATCATGACGCAGCCCGACATCGATGGTGCCCTGATCGGTGGGGCCAGCCTGGACCCCGACGAGTTCGTGACGATCTGCAAGTACCCGCAGCATCCGCCCGTGGGCTGACCTGAGTTACCCTGGAATCCCTTTCGGAATCGGAGTCGACACGTGACCATCGTGCTGCAAGTGGTGCTTGTCATCACGAGTCTGCTGCTGATCGCACTCATCTTGCTTCACAAGGGCAAGGGCGGCGGGCTGTCGGACATGTTCGGCGGCGGTATCAGCAGCAGCGTGGGCGGTTCCTCCGTTGCCGAGAAGAACCTGGACCGCATCACCATTGTCATCGCCGTCCTGTGGGTGGCCAGCATCATAGGACTCGGCTTGCTGGTCGGAAGCTCCGTCTGAGCCGTTCTTGGCTGGGCGACGCGCCGCAGGTTCTGCCGCCGCTGACCCGATTCGCGGCTTAGAGTCAATGCGTGGCGCCGGCTCGGCGCCGCTAACGGTTGGGTGGAGGTCAGCTCTCGTGGCAGGTGGACAAGCGATCCGGGGAAGCCGTGTCGGTGCGGGCCCGATGGGCGAAGCCGAGCGCGGCGAATCCGCGCCCCGCGTGGAGATCTCGTTCTGGTGTGCGCAGGGACACGAGAGCACCCCGAGTTTCCTCCAAGGTGCCTCGGTGCCCGAATCGTGGGACTGCCCGCGATGTGGGTGGCCCGCGGGCCGCGACCAGGAGAATCCACCGGCACCGCCCAAGATCGAGCCGTACAAGACTCACTTGGCCTACGTCAAAGAGCGCCGGTCCGACGCGGATGCAGAGGCCATCCTGAACGAGGCCCTCGAGGATCTGCGCAACGACCCCTACTGAGGTCGGGTCAGTCGGCGTACTGCCAGAACTTCAGATAGATGGCTGTCGCTGTGTCGGCCGCGTTGAACTCACACAGCCACTTGGTCTTCCCTCCCGTGGGCTGAGTGTCCTTGACCTTCGCGGCCTCGCACCGGTAGCCCTGGTACTTGACCGTGGCGCCCTTTTCACCGCTCTTGTTGATCGTCTTTCCAGTGAGCTTGCGCATCGTGCCGCATGTGACCATGTCCTCGAACGCCTTGCTCACGTCGGTGCCTGCCAGATCCACCAAGGGGCGTGCGCCGAAGTGCTTGGATCCGTAGCACTGCATGGCGATATCCTTGATGGTCGTCTCGCTGTCCTTGACGGCTTGCGCCGGCGTTGCGACGACGCCAGCGGCCACCAGCAGTGTCGGGGCCAGCACAGCGGCTGACATGCGCCCGGTGATCGACATCATGATCCCTCCAGTCGAGGTTCTTGCATTCCCTGCTCAAACTAGCCACTCGCGCGGGTCGCATGCACCCGCAGCGTCAGGCGTTCGGTTCACCAGAGGCAGCTGGGACGACGGCTGTCAGGATGCCGACGTGGTGGTCGACTCGATCGTGATGGGCTTCTTGGGTGCGCCATCGGGGGCACCGTCCGCGGTGCCCGCCGCGGCGATCCGCCGCACCACGTCCAGACCCGAGGTCACCTCTCCCCAGATCGTGTACCCGGGGGGAAGCGTCGTGTCCTGGTATACGAGGAAGAACTGACTGCCGGCCGTGTTGGGACCCGAGTTGGCCATGGCGACGGTACCCGCCGGATAGTTGCCCCGGCTGGCAGCGGGCAGGTTCTCGTCCGGCAACGTGTAGCCGGGGCCGCCGGTCCCGGTCCCGGTCGGATCACCGCACTGCAGCACGTAGATCCCGGAGGTCACCAGGCGATGGCAGACCGTGTTGTCGAAGTAGCCGCTCTGGGCGAGGTTGGTCATGGCGGCCACGGTCTTGGGCGCATCCGGATCGGTGGTGATCGTGACGTCCCCGCGGTTGGTGGTCAAGATGATGGTTCCGGCAGTTGCGGGAGCCCCGGTGTCGGACGCTTCCGGGCTGGCCGTGCTGCTGATCGGAGCCGGTGACTGCGACGAGGTCGCGGTAGGAGTGCCGCTGGAGCAACCGCTCAGGGCCAGGGGGACGATCACCAGTGCTGCCGATTTCCAGGAAGAACGCATCCGCCCATTCTGACCGCAAGAACCGACGCCGAGGTGCAGAACTGACGCCAGTGGCCGTCAGTGTTGCGGTCTGCGCGCGCGGGGAGCCTCAGGCGAGGTGTTGCATGGACGGGGGCAGGGCGGCCGCCGCTTGGGCGTCGATCAACGCCAGAGTCCGCCGCCTTCCGACGGCGCCAGCCGCGGGGTAACGGTTGGGATCGGCACCTGGGGCAAGGGCCTCGGCCAACGCCTCGGCCTTCTCTGCTCCTGCCGCCACCAACCAGACCTCGTCGGCGGAGCAGATCACGGGGAAAGTGAACGAGAGTCGTGTCGGTGGAGGCTTGGGGGAGTTCGTGACCGGGATGACCGTTCGATCTGTGATCCCGGTGTCGCCATGCTCGGGGAACAGCGAGGCGATGTGCGCGTCGGGGCCCACCCCCAGCATGAGCACATCGAACCGGGGAACTGCCAGTCCGGCAACGCCCTGCGTGGCGGCGAGCCCAGCCAACTCGGCGGCGTGGGCGACTGCCGCGGCCGCTGGATCGGTACCCCAGGAACCGCCGATGGCCGGCATGGCGTGAACTCGGGTCGGATCGATCGGCAGCACGCCGAGCATGGCGTCGTAGGCCTGCTTCTCGTTTCGATCCGGATCGTCTGCCGGCACAAACCGCTCGTCACCCCAGTAGAAGTCGACACCAGCCCAGTTCACTGCGCGCGCTGCGGGGTTGGCTACCACCGCCTGCTGACTCTTGGTGCCCATACCGCCGCCGGTCAAGACAACCCCTGCGCTGCCCCGCGCGACCTGGGCGTCGATGATCGATGTGATCAGGCGCGCTGCGACCGAGGCGGCAAGGGACTGCGCATCCGGATGGACGACGACTTCGACACTCATCTTGTAGCCGCTTTTCTTCTCGACCTCGACGTGGGCTTCCCTGCGGCAGGTTGCTTCTTGCCGTCCAGTTGGAGTTTTCCCTCACCGATGTCACTGACGGCCGCCAGAGTTTCGCCGTACACCTCGTCAGCGTCGAGCCGACGAAGCTCTTCGGCGAGCAGATCGCCGGCGCTGCGACGGGGCAGTGCGATGGTGGCAGGCGGGAGTCCGGTCCTGGTCAACTTGGCCACGGCTCCGTCGGGCCGGCTGATGCTGATCTCGCCGGTCGTCGTCAGCAGCCGCACCGAGGTGATCCCCGGTCCGCGGCTCCCGATGACCGAGGCTGGAACCTTCAGGCGGGAATGGAGCCACGCAGCCAGAAGGTGGCCCGAAGCGTGGGACTTCTGGGCGCTGACCTCGGCACCCAGCAGGTGACCGTGCGGGCTGTCCAGGGTGGTAGCCAGCAGCGTGCGCCATCCTGTGATCGATGTCCACGCGAGGTCGGTGTCGCCGGGGTGGTACCCCTTGACCCGCTCCTGCAGCGCATTGAGTTGGCGAGCCGAAGCCATGGCGCTGGTGATGCGTCGCTGTGCGTGTGCGCCGATCGACGTCTCGACCGGGATAGGCGGAGCGTCGTGCGGCCACCATGCCACCACGGGAGTGTCCGTAAGAAGCAGCGGGATCGCGACTGATCCTGGGTGGTTGGCCAACTCGCCGCGCAGACGCAAGGTGGCGACCTCGCCAGGCCCGTCGTCACCGCCCACCGAGATCTCGGCGTCCAAGCGAGGAGCGGAACGTCCCTTGCGAGGGATCATCACCAGGATGCGCATCGGATGTTCTTGGGCCGCGAACGAGGCCGCCAGTGTGGCATCGGCCTGCGTTGACTCATCGGCCAGCACGATCAAGGTCATCACCATGCCGGTGGCCATGGCGCCCATACGGTGGCGCTCGGCGCTGATGGCAGCCGAGACCGCATTTCCGGTCGTGTCCTCGAGCCTGATCATGGCCGCCTCCAGGTCCGACCGTCGGCGGACATCATCGCGTAGGCGGATTTGGGACCCCAGCCACCCGACGAGTACTGGTCGGGCTTTCCGTTCTTGGCCCAATGATCGAGGATCGGGTCGAGGATCCGCCACGACATCTCGACCTCCTGGTGTCTGGGGAACAGGGGCGCGTCGCCCAACAGGACGTCCAGGATCAGGCGCTCGTAGGCCTCCGGGGACGACTGGGTGAACGAGTCGCCGTACTGGAAGTCCATGTTGACGTCGCGCACCTCCATCGTCGTCCCGGGGACTTTGGACCCGAACCGCACTGTCATGCCCTCGTCGGGCTGCACGCGCAGCACGATCGCGTTCTGGCTGAGTTCCTCGACGGCAGTCGCGGCAAACGGCAGGTGGGGTGCCCGCTTGAACACGACGGCGATCTCGGTGACCCGACGCCCGAGACGTTTGCCGGTCCGCAGGTAGAACGGGACACCGGCCCAGCGGCGGTTCTCGATGTCCAGCCGGATGGCGGCGAAGGTGTCGGTGATGGAGTCGGTGGGAATGCCCTGCTCTTCCAGGTAGCCGACAACTGGAACGCCGCCTTGCCATCCCGCGGCGTACTGGCCACGCGCGGTGTGTTTGTCCAAGTTCTTGGGGCGCACGACAGCGCGCAGGACCTTCTCCTTCTCGAGGCGGACTGCCTCGGCATCGAAGCTGGCGGGTTCTTCCATCGCTGTGAGTGCCAGCAACTGCAGCAGGTGGTTCTGGATGACATCGCGGGCCGCACCGATGCCGTCGTAGTAGCCAGCGCGGCTTCCGATGCCGATATCCTCGGCCATCGTGATCTGGACGTGGTCGACGTAGTTGTTGTTCCAGATCGGTTCGAACAGGTTGTTGGCGAATCGGATCGCCATCAGGTTCTGGACGGTCTCTTTGCCCAGGTAGTGGTCGATCCGGAACACCGACCCGGGGGAGAACACCTCATCGACGATGGCGTTCAACTGTTGCGCGGACTTGAGGTCGTGGCCGAACGGCTTCTCGATCACCACCCGACGCCAGGCTCCCGTGGCGGAATCGCTGAGACCGGATCGCTTCAATTGCTGGACCACTACGGGGAAGAACTTGGGCGGGATCGAGAAGTAGAAGGCGTGGTTGCCACCGGTTCCACGCAAGTTGTCCAAGTCGCCGAGCACTGCGGCCAACTGGTCGAAGGCATTGTCGTCGTTCAGGTCACCGGCGACGAACCGGATTCCCTCGCTGAGTTGTTGCCAGACGTCCTCGCGGAACTCAGTGCGCGAATGCTCCTTGACGGAGTCATGCACGATCTGTGCGAAGTCCTGATCCTCCCAGTCGCGCCGCGCGAAACCCACCAGCGCGAAGTTGGGGGGCAATAGGCCGCGGTTGGCCAGGTCGTAGATGGCCGGCATGACCTTCTTGCGGGACAGGTCGCCCGTGACACCGAAGATGACCATGCCGCAGGGCCCTGCGATCCTGGGCAGGCGTCGGTCGCGCGGGTCACGCAGTGGGTTGGTGACCTCGGTGGTCATGAAACCCCTGTCTCGCCGCGCGATTCGAGCGCAGTCTGGATGGTGGTCAACAGTTCCTCCCACGCAACGATGAACTTGTCCACGCCCTCGGTCTCGAGGACAGAGAACACGTCGGCCATGTCGATTCCCACAGCCTGCAAGTCGGTGAACACCTGGGCTGCCTGGGCGATGTCGGGCCGAATGGTGTCGCCGGTGATCTCGCCATGGTCGGCGACGGCCTTCATGGTGGCCTCCGGCATGGTGTTGACCACGCCCTGCGTCACGAGTTCCACGACGTAGCGGGTGTCGTCGTACTTGGGGTCCTTGACCCCGGTCGAGGCCCACAGCGGCCGCTGCGGCATTGCGCCGGCGGCCTCCAGTGCCTTCCAGCGATCCGAGGCGATCATCTTCTCGAACTCGCCGTAGGCAAGTCGCGCGTTGGCGATCGCTGCCTGCCCCAGCAGTGCGGTGGCCTCGGGAGTGCCGATGGCTTCGAGTCTCTTGTCGACCTCGCTGTCCACGCGGCTGACGAAGAACGACGCCACCGACTGGATCTTGCTCAGGTCATGGCCGTTGTCCTTGGCCTTCTCCAATCCGGACAACCAGGCGTCCATGACCTTGATGTAGGCGGCAGAACTGAAGATCAAGGTGACGTTGACGCTGATGCCGTCGCCGATCACCTCGGTTATGGCGGGCAGGCCCTCTGCGATTCCGGGGATCTTGATCAACGTATTGGGGCGATCGACCATCCACCACAGCGCCTTGGCCTCGGCGATGGTCTCGGCGGTTTTGTGCGCGAAACGTGGGTCGACCTCGATCGACACGCGTCCGTCGACGCCGTTGGTGGCCTCCCACACGGGCCGCATGATGTCGGTGGCCGACCGCACATCGGCCGTGGTCAGTGCGCGAACGGCTTCGCCGCGGCTGACTCCCCGCGCGGCCAGGTCGGCCAGTTGCGCTGCGTAGGCGCCGGCGTCCCCGCCGATGGCGTGGTTGAAGATCGCCGGATTGGTGGTGACTCCCGTGACGGAACTGGAGTCGATGAGTTCCTGTAGGCCACCGCTGGTGATGCGGTCGCGGTCCAGGTCGTCCAGCCAGATCGACACCCCTGCATCTGCGAGTGCTTTCAACCGCTCGGACTGGGACATCGGGGGCCTCCTGTACTGTCCGACATCGCGTCGGTTGCGGGGCGGTGTGCCCCTCGTCGTGAGGTTAGCGATCCGCAGCGCCCGATGCCTGACTTCGTCGCTGTGTTCGAACGGCCGTCACCGGATGGACACGGCTCATTCCGATTTGTCCGGATCATCGACGCTGGCGTGCACGCGCTGGTTCATTGTTATCCGCTCCCGAAGGTCAGGGTGCGACCTTCTCGCGGCACTGATGAGATGGTCTCCTCGGTGCTCTCAGCCTTGGGTCGCCGCGATGGAGTCCTTGGCGGCCGCCACCACTGCCTCCGTGGTGATCCCGAACTCCTTGAACAGCAGCGCGCCGTCAGCCGAGGCGCCGAAGTGGTCGACGCCGATCGCCTTGCCGTGCTCACCGATGTACTTCCACCAGCCGAGGGTGGCGCCGGCCTCGACCGAAACCCTGGCCGCGACAGAGGGCGGCAGCACCGAGTCCTTGTAGTCCTGGTCCTGCTCGTCGAACCACTCCAGGCACGGCATCGACACGACCCGGGCCTTGGTGCCCTCGGCCGCGAGCGTCTCCTGGGCCGCCATGGCCAGTTGGACCTCGGAGCCCGTGGCCAGGAGCAGCACGTCCGGCGTGCCGTCGCAGTCAGACAGGACGTAGGCACCCTTGGCCACTCCGTCTGCCGATGCGTACTTGTCGCGGTCGATCGTGGGCAGCCCCTGCCGGCTGAGTACCAGGCCGGACGGCTTTCCCCTGCGCAGGATCTCGACCCAGCCGACACCGGTCTCGGTGGCGTCGGCGGGGCGGACGATGTTCAGTTGCGGGATCAGGCGCAGCGCCCAGAGTGTTTCCACAGGCTGGTGGGTCGGGCCGTCCTCGCCCAGGCCGATGGAGTCGTGGGTCCACACGTAGGTCGAGGGGATGTTCATGAGGGCGCCGACACGCACAGCGCCGCGCATGTAGTCACTGAACACCAGGAACGTGCCACCGAACGGCTTGAGAAGGCCGGACAGCGCCATGCCGTTCACCGCAGCGCCCATGGCGTGCTCGCGAACCCCGAAGTGAAGCACCCGGCCATAGGGCGAATGTGGTCCGGCGAAGGGGGAGTCTTTCTTGACGAAGATGCTCTCGGGGAGGAAGGACGGGGCGCCCTCGATGGTCGTCAGGTTGCTCTCCGCGAGGTCGGCCGAGCCACCCACGAACTCGGGCAGGGCGGCGGCGATCGCCTGGATCACCATCGAGGACGCTTTGCGGGTGGCCACGGACTGGCCGGCGGGAAAGTCCGGCAGGTCGATCTCGGGCAGCACCCCGGACTGGATGCGGTCCAGCAGGGCCGCGCGGTCGGGATGTGCGGCCCGCCAGGCGTCGAACCCCTTCTGCCACTCGGCCTTGGCGGCTTCGCCGCGCTCCTTGACCTTGCGGGCGTGGGCCAGGACCTCGTCGGATACCTCGAACGTCTTGTCCGGATCGAATCCCAGGATCTCTTTGACCGCTGCCACCTCTTCGGCGCCCAAGTCCGCGCCGTGCGCCTTGTAGGTGTTCTTCTTGGTGGGGGCCGGCCAACCGATGATGGTCCGCAGTCGGATGAAGGTGGGCTTGCCCTTCGTGTTGCGGGCCTCATCGAGAGCGGCGGCCAGTGCCGGGACGTCGACAGCGCCGTGCTCGCCCAGAGCGACCTCGATGGTGTGCCAGCCATAGGCCTTGTAGCGCTCGACCGGGTCCTCGCTGAACGCGATCGCGGTGTCGTCCTCGATCGAGATGTGGTTGTCATCCCAGATGAGCGTCAGGTTGTCCAACTGCTGGGTGCCGGCCAGCGAAGAGGCCTCGGATGTGATGCCCTCTTCGAGGCAGCCGTCCCCACCGATGACCCAGATGTGATGGTCGAACGGGCTGGTGCCCGCGGCGGCGTCAGGATCGAACAGGCCGCGCTCATAGCGTTGTGCCATGGCCATCCCCACAGCAGTCGACAGGCCCTGACCGAGCGGGCCGGTGGTGGTTTCGACGCCGACCGTGTGGCCGTACTCCGGGTGTCCCGGGGTGAGGCTTCCCCAGGTCCGGAACGACTCCAGATCCGCGAGTTCAAGGCCGTACCCGGACAGGTACAACTGGGTGTACAGCGTCAGACTGGAGTGTCCCGCGGACAGTACGAACCGGTCGCGGCCCAGCCATTTGGCGTCAGCGGGATCGTGCCGCATCACCTTCTGGAACAGCAGGTAGGCGGCCGGCGCCAGACTCATGGCTGTGCCGGGGTGGCCGTTGCCCGTCTTGTGCACCGCATCGGCGGCCAGCACTCGGGCGGTGTCCACCGCGCGGGTGTCCAGGTCGGTCCATTCCAAGTTGTCGCTCACGCCGTTCCTCTCGCTGGGATCCCGCGCCGCAGCCTAGCCAAGTCGAGGGTCCGTGGCTCGGTGATGGAGTCACGGCTCCAGCGCTGTGATCAGGCTCGGCAGGGCACGGGTCCTGTGTATGCAGGAGTGTGGCCACCAACGGCAGCACTGTGAGTGAACGCGTTCACATTCAGTTGCCTGAGTCGGCCCAAACGGTGATTGACGTCGAGCACGTGTCCCAAGGGCAGCGTCGTGGTTCGGGATACACTGTGCGCGGTCAGTGGCATACGCGACGAAGCGGAGCAGTGGTGACGGCAATCGATCCGAACGAGTCGGTGGCGGCCGGGACCAGTTCGGCATCCGCTACGACCGGGTTGAGCGTTCAACTGAGTCGCCGCGACACCGTCAAGGCCTATGTTGCCCTGACCAAGCCGAGAATCATCGAACTGCTGCTGGTCACGACCGTGCCTGCCATGCTGCTCGCGGCTCAGGGGCTGCCGACGTTCACCGTCGCGATCGGCACTCTACTGGGTGGGACCTTGGCAGCCGCCGGCGCCAACACCATGAACTCCTACATCGATCGCGACATCGACGCGGTCATGCACCGCACGGGCGCACGACCGCTGGCTACCGGAACCATTCCGCCACGCAACGCCTTGGTCTTCGGATGGGCTCTGTCGATCGCGGCAGTTGTGGTCCTGCTGCTCATGACCAACCCGATGGCGGCGGTCCTCGGCGGGCTTGCCATTGCGATGTATGTGGTCGGCTACACCTTGCTGCTCAAGCGCAGGACTCCCCAGAACATCGTCTGGGGTGGGGCTGCGGGCTGTATGCCGGTGCTGATCGGCTGGTCGGCTGTCACCGGGTCGCTGGCTTGGCCACCGTTGGTGCTGTTCCTGATCGTCTTCTTCTGGACGCCGCCCCACTACTGGCCGCTGTCGCTGCGCTTCAAGGACGACTACGCGGCTGCCAACGTCCCGATGCTGCCAGTGGTGTCGGAGTTGTCGGTCGTTGCCTCACGCATCGTGCGGTACTCGTGGGCCATGGTGGCGATGTCGCTGCTGCTGATTCCCGTCGCATCGATGGGCATCGTCTACAGCGCCGCTGCCGTGGTTCTGGGCGCGCTGTTCATGTGGGAGGCCTACGCGCTGCGGCGGCGCGTCGGGACAACCAAACTCAACGCGATGCGTCTGTTCCACGGATCCATCACCTACCTGTCGCTCCTGTTCCTGGCCGTTGGCATCGACGCCTTCCTCGGCTGACGACCCACCCCTCGCTCAGCTTCTGACCGCACCGATGAGACTCGGACCGGACATGGGTGACGGTCAGGTGCGAGTGTGCCCGTCGGCTGTGGTCGCCGTTGAGCGCAGGTCCACCACTTCGCCTCGGGTTCGCAGGGCGAGTCGAACCCGAAGAACCGCCACCCAGACCAGGCTGGCCAGCAGCATGTGGGTGGCTACCACGGCCCATGGCAGTCCGGAGAAAAGCTGCGCGTAACCCACCACCCCGTTGGCCACCGCCAGGGCGACCAACTGCCACATCCGGCGCTTCGCCAGGGCGAGGTCGGGCGGGGCGGCCGAGGAGGTGCGGCCGTCGGTCAGTCGCAGTGCCAGGAGCATCGCCACCAACAGACCGACGAACAGGTAGACGATGTCCGCGTGGACCCACGCGGCAACCCGCTGGTCGATGCCGAGGCGGTGGGACACATCGGCGTCACCGGAGTTGGGGCCACTGCCCGTGACTATTGTCCCCAACATGACGACCAGCAGGCCGGTGATCACCAGGGCATTGCCCAACCATCTGACCTCCGGGCGCACGAGCAGGGTGATCGGCTGGTCACCGACATCCTGCGAGCGGTCTACGAGCACGACACACCCGGCGATGATGGCGATGGACAGCATGAAGTGCGCAGCCACGATGGCCGGATGAAGGCCGGTCAGCACAGTGATGCCGCCCAGAACCGCTTGGGCGACTGTGCCCAGTAGCGGTACCGTCGCCAGCGCAAGAACGGGGATCCGGGCCGGGTAACCGGAACTTCGCTGCCGCCGCCACCAGACGACGGCGCCGACGATCGCCGCCAGGGCGGCGATGCCGAGCAGGAAGGTCAGAGTCCGGTTTCCGAACTCGACGTACTTGTGCCACGACTCCTCTTGGCGTGCTGTGGGCACCAACGATCCATCGACGCACTGGGGCCATGTGGGGCAGCCGAGGCCGGACCCGGTGAGACGCACCAGACCGCCGGTCACGATGATCCCGATCTGCACAATCAGGTTCGCGCGGAAGATGTTGACCAACCAGCGTGGCGCGGCGAGGGACTGTCGGGTGGTGCTGTGGGCGGCCATTGTGGTCACCCTGCCAAGGGTACGCGCGGACCCGACTCAGTCAGTCAGAAGCCGGGTGCGCAGGGCATCGAGGGTGACGGGGTCGAGGCCGAGGCCCTGTGTGAGGTAGACGTCCCAGGAGCCGTAGCGCGACTGGGCTTCGTCGCGCGCGGCCTCGAGGTAGTGGGGGAAGACCGAGATCGCTCGCTCCATGGCTGCGACGTCGCCGCCCTGCTCGGCCACACGTTCGCGGAAAGGGGCGAACAGGGCGAGCACTTCGGGCCCGCTGAGCAGGTAATCAGCCATGACGGCATCCCAAGGCACACCCAAGGTTGTCAGCAGCACTGCCACCACCCACCCCGTGCGATCCTTACCAGCCGTGCAATGCAGGAGAACCGGTCCCGCGTCAGGCTCGGCAAGATGGCGCAGAACGGTGGCCGTGGATCCCCGCGCGCTGTCCAACGTCACGAAAGATCGGTACCCCTGCACGAAGATCTCATCGAGGCGGTCCGGGGTAAGCGCCTCGGTGTCTCCTTTGACTGCTGCCCGTGCGATGGCGCCCAACGATGCGGGGCCGGCTTCGGGTTCGTCGGCCAACATGTCGACGACCACGACGCGGGCACCGGCGGGGAGCATCCCTGGGCGCATCTCGCGCTCCTCGTGGGTGCGTAGATCCAGCGAGTGCGTGACTCCCATGTCGACCAGTGCGGTGACGTGGTCTTCGGTGGACGGCGCCGCGCTGCGATGGACCAACCCGCTTCGGACGGTGCGGCCCGAGTCGGTGTCGTGCCCTCCCAGGTCCCGACCGTTGGGTAGGGGCATCACGAGGTCCAATGGAACGTTCGGTGCACCACCAGGCTTCCCACCGCTGCCCAAGCTGCCAGGATCGCCAGGCTGAGGCCCACCACTCCCATGTCGCCTGAGCCCATGGCTGCACGCAACCCATCGGCCAGTGCCGCCGACGGCAGATACGAAACCACTGTTGAGATCGGCTCGGGGAACCTGGTGGCGGGCACGATGACTCCGCCACCCAGCAGGAGGAGAAGGTACACGGCGTTGGCCAGCGCCAATGTGGCCTCGGCTCGCAGCACCCCGGCCATCGCGAATCCCCACGAGGCGAAGGCCGCGGTCCCCAGGGCGATCACCAGCAGGGCCCATAACGCGTTGTGGTTGGGCATCCAGCCCAGCAGCACCCCGATGATCCCGATGACGCTCAACTGGATCGCCTGGACCCCCAGCACGGCCAGAATCTTGGCGGCCAGCAGGCCTGTCCGGGACAGGGGAGTGGTGCCCAGGAACTTGATGGCCTCACCTCGGCGATCGAACCCCGTGGCGATGGCCAGCGCCGTGAATGCGCTGGACATGACGGCCAGGGCCATGATGCTCGGCACGAGCAGGTCCAGACGGGCGGAACGCCCCGAGACGCCCAGCGACACGAAGTCGGTCATGGTGAGGCCGACCAGCAGAACCAACGGGATGATCAGGGTGAGCAGGATCTGCTCGCCGTTGCTCATCAGCAGTCGCCACTCGAGGCCGGCCTGAGATCGGATGACGGCGGCAGTGGGGGCGGCACGCCCGACCGGGGCCAGGCTCATGACGCCACCTCGCGGGACTGCGACGTGACGTCCAGGAACACCTGTTCCAGGTTGCGCTGCTGGACGCTGAGCTCCGAGGCCATCACACCATGTTCGGCACACCAGGCGGTGACGGCCGCCATCGTGCCAGGGTCTATGTGCTTGCCGGTCAGGCGGTAGGACCCGGCTGGATCCTCGGTCAGGGAGAAGCCCTTGGGCAGCGCCCGAAGCAGCGCCGAGCGGTCCAGGTGCGGAGCTGCGCTGAACCTGAGCGTCTGGCCATCGGGATCCGCTGTCAGATCGGCCGCCGTGCCGCTGGCGACGCACTTCCCTTGGCTGATGATGACCAGGTGGTCGGACAGGTGCTCGGCCTCTTCCATCGCGTGGGTGGACAACAGGATCGTCGTGCCCGCCTGCCTGAGTTCGTCGATCAGTGTCCAGACGTCGCGACGCGTCGAGGGATCCAGTCCCGCCGACGGTTCGTCGAGCATGAGCAGGTGCGGGCGCCCCACCATGGCACATGCGAGTTTGACCCGCTGCTGTTCCCCGCCGCTCATGCGTCGGAAGGTCGTGCGGCCCAGGGAGTGCAGGCCGAGGCGGTCCATCAGTTCCGGAACACCCCAAGGAACGGCGTAGAAGCGGGCGACATGGCTGATCGCCTGCTGGGCGGTGGCGCCTGCCGCCACCCCGCCACGCTGCAGCATGACGCCTACCTGCGCACGCTGGTCGGCAGTCCGCCGCCAGGGTTCGGCGCCGAGCACCTGCACTTGGCCGCTGTCCTGGCGTTGCAGCCCCGCGCAGATCTCGATGGCGGTGGTCTTTCCGGCTCCGTTGGGGCCGAGAAGGCCGGTCACCCGACCTGTGGCCACAGTGAAGTCGAGCCCCGTCAGCGCCTCTGTGTCTCCGAACCGCTTGCTCACATCAGATAGCGAGATGGCACTGGCGGGGGATGTCACTGGATCAGTGTAGGTGCGCTGCGCCCGGTACCCATCCTGCGGCGACGCCGGGAATTGCGATCACGAAACGGTAACGGCGACACCTTGCCGCATCCGCAGAGACGCCAGTTGACGAACTTATGACCAGGAACAGCAAAATATGACGGAGGAAAAATGAACAAGAAGATGGGCGCAGTCGCGCTCGCAGCCACGGCAATGATCTTTGTTGCCGGCTGCAGTAGCAGCAGCACAGCACCGGCGGAGACCCCGGCCAGTTCGGCGATGTCCTCGCCCATGGAGTCGGCATCCGCGATGGCCGCGGGCACAGTGGTCGAGGTCGCCGCCGGTGACCCCGACTTCACCACGCTGGTCGCAGCGGTCGAGGCGGCCGGCTTGGCCGAGACACTCGGCGCCGAGGGCCCCTACACGGTCTTCGCCCCGACCAATGAAGCCTTCGAGGCGCTGCCCGCCGGGACGGTCGAGAAGCTCCTCAAGCCGGCCAACAAGGAGGCGCTGACCAAGATCCTGACCTACCACGTGGTGGCCGGCGAAGAGATCATGTCCAGCGACATCACCGCCGGCAAGGTCGCGACAGTCGAGGGTCAGAAGCTCGACATCACCACTGATGGTGGCGTCGAAGTCAACGGCGTCACGGTGGTGACCGCGGACATAGAGGCGTCGAACGGTGTCATCCACGCAATCGACGGCGTGCTGATCCCCTCGGACGTCGATCCGGCCGCCCTGAAGTGATCGATTGATAGGGGAGTGAGGGGTGCCACCGGGCCAGGTGGCACCCCTCACTGCGTCTGGGTTCGGAGCCGGTCTGACCTGGTGGACATGGCGATGTGCCGGGTAGGTCACACCCCCCCACTGTTGCGCGATGGGCGAATTAGGCAACAATGGTGTTGTGAAAATAGCGACGGCCCCGACGTCCATGGGGGCACCGACTCGATCGGCACCGTCGGCCGCGAGCCTGCGCGTCGCGCGGTCGCTGCTGGCCGACGGCCCCGGCACGGCGCCGGAGTTGGCACAGAGGTTGGGTCTGACGCCCGCCGGCGTCCGGCGCCATCTGGATTCCCTCGAGGCCGACGGGCTCATCGAATCTGGCGAGCGCCCTGCGTTCGGTCCGACTCCTGCGCGGGGTCGTGGTCGGCCGCCCCGCGTGTACTCAGTCACCGAGGCCGGCCGGGACGCATTCGACCAGGGGTACGACGATCTCGCAGCCTCCGCTCTGCGTTTCCTCCAGGAGCATGGTGGGCCGGACGCCGTCGAGGCGTTCGCCCGCCAGCGGGCCGACGACCTGGAGCGCCGCTATCTTCCGCTGTTGGCCCGCGAGACAGACACGCGTCGTAAGGCGGAGATCCTGGCCGAGGCCATGACTCAGGACGGTTTCGCCGCAGCCGTCACCAACCTGCCTGGCGCGGTGGCGGCGGTCCAGATCTGTCAGCACAACTGCCCGGTGGCGCATGTCGCCGGCGAGTTCCCGGTGCTGTGCGACGCCGAGACCGAGGCCATCGCCCGGATCGTCGGCTCGAACGTGACCCGATTGGCGACCATCGCACACGGCGACGGCGTCTGCACTGCGGTGGTGTCCGTTCTGGACACCACTCGCCCCGAAGAGAGGATCCACTCATGACCTCATCCCCCGATCAGCTCGAGGGCCTGGGCACCTACGAATACGGTTGGTCGGACTCCGACTCCGCGGGAGCCACGGCCCGGCGTGGCATCAACGAGGACGTGGTGCGCGACATCTCGGCCAAGAAGAACGAGCCCGAGTGGATGCTCGAACTGCGGCTCAAGGGCCTGCGGCTGTTCGAGAAGCAGCCCATGCCCAACTGGGGTGCCGACCTGTCGGGCATCGACTTCGACAACATCAAGTACTTCGTGCGTTCCACAGAGAAGCAGGCGGCCTCGTGGGAGGACCTGCCCGATGACATCAAGAACACCTACGACAAGCTCGGCATACCGGAAGCCGAGAAGCAGCGCCTGGTCGCCGGCGTTGCTGCGCAGTACGAATCCGAAGTTGTTTACCACAAGATCCGCGAGGACCTCGAGGAGCAAGGCGTCCTGTTTCTGGACACCGACACTGCCCTCAAGGAGCACGAGGACGTGTTCAAGGAGTATTTCGCGACCATCATCCCGGCAGGTGACAACAAGTTCGCCGCGCTCAACACCGCTGTGTGGTCGGGCGGTTCGTTCATCTACGTGCCCAAGAACGTGCAGGTCGAGATCCCGCTGCAGGCGTACTTCCGGATCAACACCGAGAACATGGGCCAGTTCGAGCGCACGCTGATCATCGTCGACGAGGGCGCCTACGTCCACTACGTGGAGGGCTGCACCGCGCCGATCTACAGCAGCGACTCGCTGCACTCGGCCGTCGTCGAGATCATCGTCAAGGACGGCGCCCGGTGCCGGTACACGACGATCCAGAACTGGTCGACCAACGTGTACAACCTCGTCACCAAGCGAGCACAGGCCCATGCCGGCGCCACGATGGAGTGGGTCGACGGCAACCTCGGCTCCAAGGTCACGATGAAGTACCCGGCGGTGTGGCTCATGGGCGAGCACGCCAAGGGCGAGACCCTGTCGGTTGCCTTCGCCGGACCCAATCAGCACCAGGACGCGGGGGCCAAGATGGTTCACGCGGCACCGAACACGTCGTCGTCCGTCATCTCGAAGTCGGTGGCGCGTGGAGGTGGGCGGTCGTCGTACCGCGGACTGGTTCAGGTCATGCCCAACGCCCACGGTTCAGCCAGCACGGTGCGCTGCGACGCGCTACTGGTGGACGACCAGAGCCGGTCGGACACCTACCCTTACAACGACATTCGCACCGACGACGTGTCCATGGGCCACGAGGCCACGGTGAGCAAGGTCAGCGAAGACCAATTGTTCTACCTTCAGTCGCGCGGCATCGCCGAGGACGAAGCCATGGCCATGATCGTGCGCGGGTTCATCGAGCCGATCGCCCGCGAGTTGCCCATGGAATACGCCCTCGAACTGAACCGGCTCATCGAACTGCAGATGGAAGGGTCCGTGGGATGACCGCGATCAGCGAACACCTGCACGACGCAGTCAGCAGTTTCGACGTCGAGGCATTCGAGGTTCCGACCGGACGTGAGGAGGCGTGGCGTTTCACGCCCATGCGTCGACTGCGCGGCCTGCATGTGGCGGCTGAGTCCGCCGGTGGAGTCACCTATCGTGCGGTCTCCGGCGCCGGGATGATCGCCACCGTTCCCCGGGAGGATGTCGCCCTGGAAGCGGCCGCCGCGCCGACCGACCGAGTTTCGGCCCTGGCATGGGCCGGCTTCGAGCACGCGGCCGTGGTCAGCGTCCCGGCCGACACGGAGGTCGCCGAGCCGATCCGCCTGACGGTCGAGGCCCTCGGCCGTCCCCACGCATTCGGTCAGATCGTGGTCGATTTGGGGACCAACTCCCGAGCCACCGTGGTCATCGATCACACCGGCAGCGGCGCCTACGCCGGTGACATCACCGTCCGGGCAGCCGACGGAGCTGCTGCGACGGTCGCAGTGCTGCAGCGCATGGACG
>WBZP01000716.1_pt2 | contig 19388 bp, 24 predicted proteins | sample 5204301 | NCBI WGS metagenome assembly WBZP01 (sample SAMN12412401, study PRJNA552823) | activated sludge metagenome | isolation source: activated sludge from nitrification reactor of wastewater treatment plant... | place: USA: Pennsylvania | collected 2017 | reverse complement strand
GATCGATATCGAGGGGCTGCGGGTGGTGGTCTTCGGGCCTGGCTCGCAAAACAAAAAACGCCAGTGCACCTGAGGCTCTGGCGAGCCAGCGGTGGCTTCTCCGGCCAGTTCCAGCCCGTGACGTGCTCCGATCCGATACCTCAGGACGGCGGCGAGGCGACTTTTCCCCAGGCCGGATTGGGCATTTCAGCCAAGCTTGTCTACAATTCGGAAACATTGAAAAATGACCGAAGGGGACAAGAATGAAAACGGTAAAAGAACTCTTGGCAGCCAAGGGGCAGACGGTTTGGGGAATCCATCCCGAGCAGACGGTCTATGAGGCCCTCTCCCTGATGGCGGAGAAAAACATCGGCGCCTTGCCGGTGATTGAACAGGACTGTCTGGTGGGTATGTTTTCAGAGCGGGACTATGCCCGCAGCATCATTCTCAAGGATCGCCGATCCAAGGAAACCAGGGTGCGGGAAGTGATGACCCGTCGCGTGGCCGTCGTCCACCCGGACCAGACGGATGAGGAGTGCATGGCCCTCATGACGGAAAAAAGGGTCCGTCATCTTCCGGTGATCCTGGATCACAAGCTCATCGGCATCATCTCCATCGGCGATTTGGTCAAGTCCATCATCTCCCACCAGAACTTCATCATCGAACAACTGGAACACTACATCATGGGTTGAAACCAAACCCGGATGTCAAAACAAACGGAGCACCGCTGGTGCTCCGTCTTTATTCTTCAGAACTCAGCCATCCGGCTTCGTGGCGTGTCAAACCGCGGTCAAGGGACGCAAAGAATGCGCCTGGTGACCTTCAAGCGGCGGCAGGTAACCGCATCCCGGCACGCGGCTCGCTTAGCGGAGGGACCCCGGCGCGATGGAGCCTGGCAAGCAGTACCACTCTGGCCTGGGGTTCGCCCATATCGATCTCGGCGAGATCCATGAACTCTTCGTCGGCGACCTTTTCTTGTGGCCAGACATCCCCCGCGGGCGGAATGGACAGTCGTAAGGGACGCAAGCGGATCAGCTCTTCCGGGTGACCAAGGACTTCGTTGAGTTTTTCAATCCAGGCCTCGGGGGTGGAACACTCATCGCGCAGGAGTTTCTCCTCGGCAGCGGCCACACGGTGCTCCAGATCCTCCATTTTACGTTGCAGCGAGAGGAGCACCCGGCGGTCCGCTCCTTCACGGCGATGCTGGAGCCATTGGGTTTTCAGTTTGCTATGCAGACGCTGGTAGCCGTCGTGCAGCAGGCTGGACGACTGGCGACAGGCGCAAACATGCTCCCGTGCCGTGGTAAGCAGGTTTTGAAACACGCATCCCTGGAGCGCGCGGCGCGCCTCGGATTCAGAGCGTCCCGGCGTGTTGATCCGATGGTCGCAGAAACTCATACCGAGCTGTTGGGATGGCGGAAAATCCGTGTCGGACGTCGACTCCGATTTGTTCATGCAGACAAAGGCCCAGCATTCCGCCAGGTCCTGATTGTCGCTATCGCTGAGAAAATCTTTCAGCTCCCAACTTCGGCGGCAGGCGATATCGAGATCGTCCGACGAGGAGAAAATCATCCTCGCTTTGGATCCCAGGGATCGACGATCCACCTCCAATACGCCGGGGACGAGCTCCGCTACTCGATCGGCGTAATTCAGCGCATGGGCCACGGCGTCCTGGAGCCGCCCGGCATAATCAGGTATGCGGCGGATCCGCGGTTCGATCGTCTCCACCGTCTGTTCCACGGCCGCCATCACCCTGGCGATGGGTTGCCCCTTGATTGACTCAGGGGTATGTTTGGGCCATAAAAATGATCCGAAGTCAGCATCGAAAAGCCAGTTCATCTCCAAAATCCTCGGAAGGTCTAGACTTCTCTGTTCTCGTGATTGCCTTGTGAGATCCGGGGCACAGAAAAAACATCCCACCGCCCATCCTTTCGGTAGCTGTCGGTAAGCGTTTTTTTCTCCCCGAAACCCTATAAATTATAGTAACGGCCAAGCCGGTGGGCACTTGGGTTTTCCCTAATACGACAGCGGGTTAGCACAAATGACAGGCGTTTTTCTCGATACCCGTCGCAGTTTTCGGGGGGCATGAGTTCATGACCATGACCCCACCTCTTGCGCCCGAGTCGCGTGCGCGTTTATTGAGATTGGCCACCTGGGCTTCGGTAACGGTGGCCGGGATATTGATCCTCGGCAAGCTCGTCGCCTGGCTGGCCACTGGGTCGGTGGCACTGATGGCCTCGCTGGTGGATTCCTTAATGGATGCCCTGGCCTCCACCATCAATCTGCTGGCGGTTCGCTGGTCGCTGCAACCCGCGGATGACGAGCATCGTTTCGGTCACGGCAAGGCCGAGTCCTTGGCCGGGCTCGGGCAGGCCACATTCATCATCGGCTCGGCGGTGTTTCTGTTACTCGAAGCTGTGGATCGCTTTCTGCACCCGAAGCCCTTGGCATCGGTCGCCCTGGGGGTGGGGGTCATGGTCTTTGCCATCCTGGCGACCCTGGTGTTGCTCACCGTTCAACGCCATGTCATGCGTCTGACCGCCTCCACGGCGATCAAAGCGGATTCGCTTCACTATGCCACCGACCTCATCACCAATCTGAGCACCATTGCCGCACTCGTTCTCGCGGCCTTCGGCTGGCATGGCGCCGATCCTTATTTCGCCCTCGCCATTGCCGTTTTTATCCTCTACAGCGCTCTCCAGATCGGCCGCGAGGCCATAGGGTTGCTGATGGATCATGAATTGCCCCGGGAGCGGCGTGATGAGATCCTGCGCTTGGTGTTTGCCCATCCCCGGGTGCTGGGTGTGCACGATATGCGCACCCGCCAGTCCGGTTATGCCTTTTTCGTGCAATTGCACATCGAGCTGGACGACAGTCTGCCGCTGTGGCAGGCCCACGAGGTTTCCGATGGCCTGGAACGGAAGATCCGGGAGGTTTATCCCGGCGCGGAGGTGATCATCCACGAGGATCCCTTAGGTCATGTGGATCATGGCCGGGTGAAATGCGAGTCCAGACCGGATTGAGGCTGGCTTCAGTTCCTGTTTCCCATTTGTGATCTGTATGACCCGCTGAATCTCCGAATACATTACAGGCTTTAGGGCGGTAGGGTGCGGGTTTCGGCCCCGAATTCTCCGCCGCAGAGAAAGACCTATCAGGGATAGGTATTTCGTGATCAGTGGCTCCGGGCCTGGCCTGAAAAAGGCCATTCTTTGTTCTTATACAGAGAACAATAGGCGATATTAAAGGATGATTGTTCTTTATAAGAGAACGAAAAGCCGGGTAACAGAGCCCATGCCCGGAAGCGCCGCAGCTCGGCTTTCTTGGTCTAGGCCATAGGCTGATATCGGCTTCGCTCATCCGCAGCCCGCCCCGTCTTTTTCCGAGAACGTTCCGTGATGCCTCAGGTTCGGGGCAGGTGCCACCTCCTCCATCAAATACAAGAAAAGCTAATAAGAACAGGTATGGCTCTGGGTTGATGGGGCTGGAAGCCATATTGAGATGAGGGAGGATCGACACCAGATTTTTTCTTGGTCCCATCGAACTGGTTCGACTTCTGGAGGTGTTCCATGCCCAGGTTGGCGGATGAAAGCTGTAGCCCTTGTCAGGGAAACTCGGCCTCTGTCGGCGAAGCCGAGCAGACTGAGCGGCTCACACAACTCCCGGGTTGGCGGGTGACGACCGCGGACGATCACCCGCAACTGGAAAAAACCTTCCGCTTTCCGAACTTCGTTACGGCGCTGGAGTTTGCCAACAGGGTGGGGGCGATCGCCGAAGCCGCCAACCACCACCCCAGGATAGTCGTCGAATGGGGGCGGGTCAGCGTCTCTTGGTGGACCCACAGCCTTCAGGGTCTCCACCACAACGATTTTGTGCTGGCGGCGCGGACCGATAGCCTTCTCGACCCCGGCGGGGCGGTTCCCTGACGGGGCAACGACCCGCCGGAGAAGCTATCGAGCCGAGGGTTTCAAAGGCCTTCGGCGTATTTATCGTCTTCCAGTTGCTGCGCCCGGGCGATCTCCACCTGGCGGCGTAGCTCGAATACCTCTTTGCGTCGCTCGTAGCGTTCCTCCCAGGCGCCGGCACGCTCAGGGAGGCTGCGCTCGGCGAAAAGCACCTGTCTGAGGAAACGAAAACCGAATTTCATCAGGGCTATGTCGTCGGTTTCGAGTTCCCGGAACAGGCTGTCGTCGAGATCGTAACTATTACGAAAGGACTCGCTCAACACAAAGCGGCGGAATCTGTCCTGATCGAAACAGGCCATGAAAAACAAGTGCAGACTGAGTTCGGGCGGTTTACCGACGGTCGGGCCGGCAGACTTTTTCTTGAGAATAAGCTGTAACCAGTCCTGGTTCATTGCGTCATAGATTTCGAGATCCTGCTCCTGTCGATAGGCGGCGATGCTGATCGTGCGGTCCTCATCATGCCCCCGGCAATAGGGTTCCTTGACCAGGACATGATGGGTGGTTTCGTGGGGGGCATCCTTGGCATGCATGGCCAGGTGACCGATCGGGTAGTAGCGGCAGGCCGTCGGGCGATCCGCATAGACGGAACAGCCTTCGGGTGTCACAAAGGGGCAGGCGCCTTGGTCATCGGGACGGATTTTTACCCCGGCCATTTTGTCGGCATCCATCTCGAAGGGCAGGGTATAGGTCTTGAGAAAGTCGCTGCCGTTCATGCCGAGATGCTGTTTGAGGCGGATGATGTCATAGGGCGTCAACATCACCTCCGCCTTTTTGCAGCAGGCATTGAAGCAAGAGATGCCTTTGTGGCAATGGAAGCGGATGACGGCATCCTCATCGAGGATCTGGGGTACGACGCGGCTTTTGAAGGGGATATCGAATGTGAATTCCTGGCTCATCAGGGACTCCGCTTTGGGAAGCGATATATTGGGACTGGGGAGATGATTATAGCGCCCGGCCCAGGTGATCTTTCCCCTGGGCGGACGCGGAAAAAAAACCGGGCGCCTTGCGGCGCCCGGTTGTCACGCGAAGTCCGCGATGAATACGCCGGTATTAATGCGCCGCGGCCTTGAACAGCTTGGACTTGTCGACCAGATCCACATGGGCGCGCTTGAAGCAATTCCACTGCTTGCTCTTGCGGTCATAGACGGAGTTGACGAAGACGTGCCAGTTCTCCTCGTCCACGAAGTTCTTGTCCATCCGATAGTAGAAGCCGGGGTAACGGCTCTCCTGGCGGAACTGGATGTGCTTCATGTGGGCTTCGGCGGTCAGGATGCGGTGATAATTTTCCCAGGCACGCAGCAGCTCGTGCAGATCCTTGGCGCGCATCTTGAGGGCGTCTTCCTTGAGCATCTCCAGCTTGTCTTCGGCCACCTTCAGCATGTGGGCGTTGGTCTTGTAGTAAGTCGCCACGCCGGCTACATACTCGTCCATGACCTTCTGCAAACGGAATTGCAGCATCTTGGGCGTAATGTAGTTGGGGTTGATGTCGATCGCCGTGGAGTAGTCTTTGTGCGTGAGGAAGTTGCGCACTGGACGATAGATCTCGGCGATCAGATCGTCGACGGAGGTGTCCATCTCCGGCTTCCAATCCTTGTTGTCGACGACGAACTTCACCATCGACTTGGCGGCCAAACGACCTTCGGCATGGGAACCGGAGGAGAACTTGTGGCCTGAGGCGCCAACACCGTCACCAGCAGTGAAGAGACCTCTGACCGTGGTCATGCCGCGATAACCCCAGTTCCAGCCCTTGGGCAGGTGGGCCGGGATCTTGTCCTTATCGGCATGGTTCTCATCGGTCGGCGCGCCCAGGTCTTCCGGACCGGAGACCCAGATACCGCAGCAACCGGAATGGGAGCCCAGGAGATAGGGTTCGGTGGGCATGAGTTCGGAGTTCTTCTTTTCCGGCTCGATGTTTTCACCGGCCCAGATACCGCACTGGCCGATACACATATCGAGGAAGTCTTCCCAGGCTTCCGCCTCGAGGTGCTTCACCTCACGGGGTGAGAGGGTCTCGCGCAGTTTGGCGAGGGCGGTCACGGTGTCCATGTAGATGGGCCCGCGGCCTTCCTGCATCTCCTTCAGCATCAGATGGTTGCGCAGGCAGGAGGCGGGCACGGCGGCCTGGCCGTAGGGCGGATAGTCGTCCAACAAGGCCTTGTTCTTGACCATGTAGACTTCGCCTTCGGCGTTGGTGGCCTGGGCCTTGAACAGCAGGAACCAGGCGCCGACCGGGCCGTAACCATCCTTGAAGCGGGCGGGAACGAAGCGGTTTTCCATCATGGTCAACTCGGCACCGGCTTCGGCGGCCATGGCGTAGGTCGAGCCGGCATTCCACACCGGATACCAGGCGCGGCCCGTGCCTTCACCGACGGAGCGGGGACGGAAGATATTGACGCAGCCGCCGGCCACCAGCAGGCAGGCCTTGAACTTGTAGACGAAGAGTTTGTGATCGCGCACGGAGAAACCGACGGCGCCGGCGACCCGGTTGGAATCCTTGGCGTCGTTGACCAGCTTGACGATGAACACGCGCTCCTGGATGTTGTCGCTGCCGAGCGCCTTCTTGGCGGCCTCGGCGACGATCCACTTATAGGATTCGCCGTTGATCATGATCTGCCACTTGCCGGAACGCACCGGCTTGCCGCCATCCTTCAGCGCCGGCAGACCCTTGGAACCGTCGTGGCGTTCGCCGTTCTCGTCGGTCTTCCAGATCGGCAGGCCCCACTCCTCGAACAGATGCACGGATTCGTCGACGTGCCGGCCCAGGTCATAGGCCAGGTCGTCGCGGGTGATGCCCATGAGGTCGTTGGAGACCATGCGGGCATAGTCCGCGGGGTCTTGATTGGGACCGATGTAGGTGTTGATCGCGGACAGGCCCTGGGCCACCGCGCCGGAACGATCCACGGCCGCCTTGTCCACCAGCTTGATCTTGATGGGACGCCCCATGGCGCCTTCCGCCGCTTTCGCCCAAGGTCCGATTTCGAAAGCCGTACCGCAAGCGGCCATGCCACCGCCGATAATCAGGATGTCGACCTCTTCCTGGACGACTTCAGGATTGCCGAATTCACCAGCCATTGTTGCAATTCCTCTATTTAATGCTTTTGAGATTTGATTAACGCTGTTCGACCGATCCTTATTTGCGGATCAGTTCGGCGGGATTCCCGGGACGAAAGCCCTTTTCCTCGGTGAAGAATCCTGCTTGGGCGATATTGGCGAAGTTGGCAGAGGGCTTGCCGCCGTAAGGATCGATGGAACCTTCCGGGGTGGTGCGGATGGGGAATTTGAAGCGTTTCATGGTGCCGTTACGGAACTTGATGGTCCACATGATGGAATCGGTGCCGCGCAAGGGCTGCACAGAGGCGCCCAAGGGGACGATATCGGCATAGGGACGCGCCTCGATGGCCTGCTGGGGACAGATCTTGATACAGGAGTAGCACTCCCAGCACTGCTCCGGCTCCTGATTGTAGGACTTCATCGGGTGACCGGTTTCAGAGCCATCCTTGTCCAGCTTCATCAAATCGTGGGGGCAGATATACATACAGGCCGTCTTGTCCTGGCCTTTGCAACCGTCGCACTTGTCAGTACGCACGAAAGTCGGCATGGTGCTAGTCTCCTAAAGATTTTGCTGCTGTGATGCCATTCACCAACGAATTCTCGAATGGTGATCAATTCTCCCAGCGGATTCCAACAGGCGGCAGACACACTCTCGCCTTGGCCGGTCTGGACAAGCCTTCGGCAGAATATCGGTTTCCGCGCGCACGGGCCCCCTCTTGCTGGATGGAGGGGCACTAGGGTGCACAAAGATAATGATCTGCAAAGAAAAAAGCCAAACAGTTTTTCGCTTGATACTTATAAACTAACTTTATTTCCTCTAGAAAAAATTAGGGTATTGGGTGTGCCCGGGGTGGATAGTATGGAATAGACCGGCTGTTGCGGGCTTGACATATCGCAACGGATGGCGGCTGTTTTTCTCCGCTTTTCCTTGGCCATCAGGCTTCTTTGACCCATCAAGCAGCCGCAAGGCTTCGGCGCCGATGCGTCGGTTGGCGACAAGGATCGGGGGCTGGAAATGACCTCGATGCTGTATCGGGTGGGTTGTGGTGCGATACTAGCCCGCATTTCTCACCAGTCGTCTACTGCGGACGCCGATTGACTCGTTGTGGTGGGCCGTACTCGGAATCCTCGGCTCGACGTAGTGTCAGCTACGCCTTCGCCGCCGATTCCGACCTGCGCCCCGCCACAACGGCCCCTCGGCGCCCTCGCTACGGCGCCCGGTGAGAAATGCGGGCTAGCTCCAAGGTTCGAGCCCCCGAGCTGGAACCGAAACCTTAATTCACGACGATTTGTTCATCATCCCTGCAGGAGAACGCTACTCATGAAGATCCGCTCCGCCTGTGCGGCCCTCGCCGGTCTGCTACTTGGGACCCTCAACCCGGCCCTGGCCGATCCGGTGAAGGTATTGATGCAGACCAACCGTGGCGCCATCACCCTTGAACTCTATCCGGACAAGGCCCCGGCCACGGTGCAAAACTTTCTCGCTTATGTCGATGAAGGGTTTTACACCGGCACGATTTTCCATCGGGTGATCGACGGCTTTATGATCCAGGGCGGTGGGTTCACCGAGGATCTGAAACCCAAGTCGACCCGGGGTCAGGTCCAGAACGAGGCTGACAATGGACTCAAGAACGAGCGGGGGACGATCGCGATGGCGCGGACCTCGAATCCGCATTCGGCCACATCGCAATTTTTCATCAACACCGTGAACAATCCGCCGCTGGACTTCACCAGCAAGGACGCACGCGGTTGGGGCTATACCGTCTTCGGCAGGGTGGTGGATGGGATGACGGTCGTGGACGACATCGCCAAGTCGCCCACTGGGTCCCGCAGCATGATGCAGAACGTGCCCAAGGAGACCGTCCTCATCCAGCAGATGAGCCGCGTCGCCGCGGTCGCCAAGTGAGGTGAAGACTCCCATGGTTATCCTCACAACCTCACTGGGCGCGATCCATATCGAACTCGATGCGGATCGTGCCCCCCTGACCTGCGAGAACTTCCGGCAATATGTCCGCGACGGTTTCTATGACGGCACCATTTTTCATCGTGTGATCAACAACTTCATGATCCAGGGCGGGGGTTTCGAGCCCGGCATGAAACAGAAACGGACACGGGCGCCGATCCAGAACGAGGCCAACAACGGCCTCCGCAATCGCACCGGCAGTATCGCCATGGCCCGCACCACGGCCCCCCACTCGGCCAGCGCCCAATTCTTCATCAATGTGGCCGACAACGGCTTTCTCGACTATCCGGGGCAGGATGGGTGGGGCTACTGTGTCTTTGGCCAGGTGGTGGAGGGAATGGATGTGGTCAACCAGATCAAGGCCTTGGCGACCGGCACCCGACATGGCTTCCAGGATGTCCCGGTCCGGGACCTGATCATCGAACAGGCGGTGGAAAGCGAATAAACCGGGTGCCTATCCTGGACCAGGGGAAGAAACAGCATGAGTGAGACCCTGTTCATCTCCGATCTGCACCTGGGTTCCGGGAGCCCGGCCAGGCTGGAACTCTTTCTCGACTTCCTCGCGGGACGGGCGCCGCAAGCAGAGAGGTTGTTTATCCTGGGAGACCTGTTCGATGCCTGGATCGGCGATGACCATCAGGCGCCGCCGATTCCGATGATCCTCGGGGCCCTGCGGCGGCTGTCCGAGCAGGGCACCGAGATCTGGCTCATGCACGGCAACCGGGATTTCCTGCTGGGTGAGGATTTTTGTCGGGCGGCCGGTTGTCGGTTGCTTCCCGATCCCTATCCGCTCGATCTCTACGGCACCCCCAGCCTGCTCATGCACGGCGATCTGCTCTGTACCGATGATCAGGCCTACCTGCATTTCCGCCAGCAGGTCCGTTCGCCCCCCTTCGTGGCGGCCTTTCTCGCCAAGCCCATCCCCGAACGGCTCGCCATCGCCCAGGAATACCGCCGTATGAGTGGCGAGGCGAACTCACTCAAGGCCGCGGACATCATGGATGTCAACCAGGAGGCGGTCGAGCAACAGATGCGTCGCCACGGGGTAGGCCTCCTGATCCATGGTCATACCCATAGACCGGCACGACACGACTTTTGGCTCGACGGCCAGGCGGTGACCCGTCTGGTGCTCGCGGATTGGAGCGATGATCAAGGAGCGGTGTTGCGAGTCACCCCGGAAGGGATAGGGGTCGAACCCCTCGGTGCCGGTGAGACGGCGGGCTAGCTTTCCGGGATGCGGCTGAAGGCTTGGTCGAAGAGCTGTTCCAAGGGCGCATGGAGGCCCCGTAACTGATCCACCACCTCCCGCGCCCAGAAAAAATAGCCCTGGCGTCGTTCCAGTGGCCAACCCACCGGGGGCGTGGCGGCGATATCCCGCAGGTTACAGATTTTGTCGGCGATCTTGACCAGTTTCGCCTGCTCGCAGAGGTGGGCGGCGTGCTCCACCTGTTTGCGTTTGCGTTCCTGTTTGCTGAGTCCCTTATCGTCCGTCACGTCCATGACGATGCGTCGGATCTGGGCGCCGAACTGTTGCTCGAGTTCATCCGGGAGGGTGTCGGTATCTTCCACCGTGTCATGCAGGATGGCGCCGCAGATCACCTCGATGTCGTAGATACCGGCTTCGTTGCATAGGAGATTCGCCACGGCGATGGGGTGGTTGATATAAGGCGGGGCATGGGCGTCTTTACGCCGTTGATCCCGATGCTTCTGTGCGGAGAAGGCGAGGGCACTGAGCAATAAACCGAGATCCTGAGCTGAAAACGACACCATGACCGCGAGCCTTCCTCTTGTATTGTGGAATCTTTCCGGGGCGGGAAATGCCGCCCGGGGCAAGGGCTACACTATATAGGAGAGCCTCTCGTATGAATAACGGCCTGTTCGTAGAGGCGGTCGCAGGACCCGAGGAGGGGGGATGAAAGCCTTGATGTTGTTGACCAGTGGCGGCGCCTTGGTGGTGCTGTCTTCCCATGAATCACCGAAGGATCCGATCTTGCTGAGCAAACTCGAATCCAAGGGTGTCACCAAGTACCTGGCCTATGAGCTGCCGGTAGCCGAGGTGAGCGAGAAATACGGTGGTCATTTCCACCGGGTGATGCAGGATCTGCATGAAACCGACGATCTGCGGGTGTTGGATGAGGACGGGGCGCGGATCTTCAGGCTCTTCACCTTCTCCAGACTCGGGGCCCCGATCCTGTGCGAGCCCGAGGCGGAAAAGACGCCGGTCTTTATGGACTGAATCTAGCCGGGGCGGAGAGCGCCCGGAGCAGCCCATAGGCGCCGAGGGCGGCGAGGAGATGTTTGAGACTGTGGCCGCTGATGAAGTGGCCGCTGAGGGCGAAGATGGCGACATCGAAATGTTCGGTGACCTTCGCCAGGACATAGGCGCCGACTAATCCCCACAGCGCCCGCGACTTGGCCCCGGGTCGCGGGCAGAGAAGCAGCAGCAAGGGCAGGGCCGTCATCGCCAGGATTTGGTAGAGCAGGTACCAGCGCACATCCCCAGATCCGACAGCGACCCCGGCTATCCAGTAGACGAGAGTGATCACTCCCACGCCGGTGAAGCATTGCAGCGCCAGCGTTCCCCAGGCCGGTTCGAGCCGTTCCTCGATCAGGGCGGCCAGGATACCGGCAAAAGCCAACACCATGGTCAGGCGGTCGAGAGCCAGGGAGGTGTCCTGGGGCTCCAGGTGATAGAAGCCGGAACTGACCCCGGTCAGCAACAGTCCGGCGAAAAAGAGCCGATATCCCCGTTCCGTGACCCCTTGTCCCGTTCCTGAAATGCGGCTGAGGCGCGCCACCCCGAGCGCACCGACCAGAAAAAAGCCGAGATTGCTCAGCAGATTCCAGGCGTTGGGCAGACCCAGCCAGGGGCGTTGATCGGCAAACTCGTGATAGCTCTGGGGTTGGGGGAGGGGACCATGGACGAGGAGCCCCACCAGAGCGAACAGGCTGGGGAGGAGGATGATTACAAACTTGCCTTTGGGCGGCAGCGAGGTCATCGACATGGACAGCGATCGACCCGGGCGCGGGCCGCCCGGATCCTCTGGTTCAGCCGCGAGAGATCAACCCAGACCGCACATACCCCCGGGACAACAACTTCCGCTGGAGCAGGGAGGCTCCAGGCCACTGCCGAGGCTGGAGCTGCCGATCAGATTCCCACCGGTCGCCATGCGTTTCACCGGGGTATCCGCGGGGGTGGAACCGAGATCGAGACCGGTACGCTCGCAGACTTCTCCCCAGGTCCTGAGTAGCTCGCTCATGCGGTGGTTGACCTCGAGGGTGCGCCCATTGGCATCGCAACGGTAATCATAGGTAGGCATGCTTCACTCCTGAATAAATAAGGTTTATCTAATATTGTATCGCCATTGCCATCAGGTCCCCAAGTCCCATCGGCTTCCAACGATAAAGGAACCTGAAACAGAGCTGGAGGTGATACCGATTCCCGTTAGGTTTCCCGTAAATGGCCGACTTGCTCACCTCTCAAGGCTCCCGTGCCTAAGCTTTTGACTTGATTAATTGTTCTCGAATGGAGAACGATACCTTTTGGGAAGGACAATTGTTCTCTCTACGAGAACGAAAATGGGGCATTTTCGCCCCATGCCCGGAAGCCAGTCATGACTAAAGTGATTTCTCTCAAAACATATACCAGAATGACTTGATTGCATTCTTAGGGCCTTTTCGTTTGCCAGCTCAGATCAATTTCCCGATGTTGGGAAACACAGTCTCTCAAATAAAGGTTGATCAGACTCTGGTATGGTATGCCTGTTTCTTCTGCCATTAATTTGAAATATTCAATGACATCTTCGCCTAGCCGGATTGTTACCGACTTCTTCAGCTTCGACGCATAGGGATTTTTTCGAGACTTCATTTTCGAGAAATCGTATTCAGCTTTCATAGGACACCTTACGGATAATAGCTGCGCTCTTTTGTCGTGGCTTTTCGGGCAGAAATGATTCGAATCACCGAACCGCCCGCCCTTTCGCAATGGCATACCACGAGGATGCGGCTATGGCTACTCATACCAAGCATAATGAAGCGATCTTCTTCGGGGGAATTCTCTTCATCGAAAAATTGCACTGCATACTCATCAAAGAACACAGATCGGGCTTCCTCGAAAGAAACCCCGTGCTTTTTCAGATTTGAGCGGCTTTTCGCCTCATCCCACTCGAAGCTAATCATGCGTACAGTGTATGTACGCTTATTGGTTTGTCAATATCTGGCCCTAACGTGCCGATAACCAAGGCCGTAGGTGCGATTAGCCTTGCGTAATCGAACCTATATTCAATCGCCTTCACCAACGACAATGTTAATATCGCCACACCAATTGGCAGGATAAATGCCTTTTGCCACATGCTGGTGAAATGTCGGATAAGGCCAGTCAATGACGTGTTCAATATATCCATGTTTTAACGGGTTTACATGAATATAATCCACATGCTTTTGGTAGTCTGAATCATCACGGAGGTAATGTTCCCAATAATGTCGTTGCCAAATTCCCCTTTCACCGTTCCTGATCCGTGCGTCGGAACGATATTCTGTGTTAGGCATCGGTCTCGAAAATCCACTTTTGATGAGCCGCCAGCGATTACTGAAGTCGGCGTCATTCGATGGCAAGGTCAAAATACAGTGGATGTGGCCAGGTAATACAACCCAAGCATCGATGTGAAAAGGATGGTTGGCCCGTACTTTTTTGACGGTTTGCCGGAGCAACTCAATGTTGCTGATAAGCAAGTTATTTTGATGTCTTTGTAAAAGGTTTACCGTAAAAAACCAGGTTCCACCATTAATATAGGCGCGTCTATAATTGGACATGGATTGAAGCAGTTGTTGACAGGATGAGCGTAACGATAACCAATCTTGGACCGAACTGGCGGTGATAAAAACAGGCGTGCGATTACGCTACGCTAATCGCACCTACGGCCCTGCAGTCGCTGTCCTTTTGCGTACGGTCCCTTTCCAAAAACCAACCGCACATCCGTTTGCTTGTGGATGTGCTCCCCACTATCAGCGTCCGCACCACATATCCAACAAAGCACTTATCACTTCCCGCATTTAACGCTAAGCTTCAGCCGCCGACGAAGGAGGTCGGCTGGAAGCTTTTGTTAGCAGTTTTGGTGGCAAAGATACAATCTTGTGTCCACACTCCCTTTCTATTCTTTTTAGGTCGTTATAGATTGCGGAAAGATCGTGATTGAATTCTCTTGCATGGTCTTGTCGTGCCATTCGTACTTCTTCTACTATGGGGTCTTTCATGTCAGTCTCCAACAAGCTCCTCTGGTGAGCAGATCTCTGGTGCTACCAGACCGTGGTCTTCGATAGCCTTTATGATCCTAGATCTCTTGAATGCGTTATTGATATGGCTGAAGTTCCAGGTTAGTAGGAATTCCATACCGTTTAGACTTGCCACTGCAATATGCAGCGCATCCTCTTCTGATGTCGCAGGAATTGTTCCAGAAATAATTAGCGCATTTGCCAGCTCTCTTGCTTGATCCGTCAATTCGAGAACCGGGATTCCAGAAAGTGCGTTTAAACGTTTTTCTGCCGCCTCCTTATCTCCGCGCGACGCCTCCTGTATTACAAGCGCGGAGATGTAGCGGTCAAAATCTGTCTGAAGCACGGGCCACATTTCATGTGTAACTTCCTGCCATGCTGCTATGAGAAGATCGCGACTCGGCCGCGCCGTGTAATAGCTGACGATAGATGTCTCGAGATAGACACTTCGTTTCATATCAGCGTCCTTCTGCTGCTAACGCACCGCTCAGCCGCGAGCGAAGCGAGTCGGCTGGAGCGGATTGTTATGTGTTTTTTCACGATATCGGATACGGTCGTGTCCTCAGAAAATGGACCAACCTTGACTCCACCCGCTTTCTGAGAGTCGTGTCGGTTTTACACTGTTCAAGGAATGACTCAACAGCATGCACAATATCGTTAATAAATGACTTTGTACCGATCAACACCATTCCTGGAGCAACCTTTGGATTGAAATTGTGTTTGCCACCATTGTGATATCCGTATTTCAGTATATCCGGATCTTCTTCATGCAATTTGGCCTTTGATCCATAGGTATGCAAGAAAGCGCAACGTGCCGCATATACGTCCTTGCCACGATATTGGTACGGTTGCTCCGGGTGCCCTTTCAAATGCAGTTCTACCCAATTTTTGAAATCACTTCGTGTAACCCATTTATTTCCGGCAGGCCTAGATAAATTGGCAATGGAATCAATGCAGATAAAAGCCATTGCTAATGATGCTGTTGTTAATCCAGCTTCATCGCAGCGTTTCATTTCCGATACGAAACCGAGGATCGAACCCCAAAGCTTCGAACTTTCAGTAGACGACAAGCCTGCGTATTCTAGCATGTGTGTTATTCCCTCATTTGTCTTTGATATCCAATATAGTAACAAACAAATCCTCCTTGATTGTTTACTACCGCCACAGGGTTGCTTAGGTCACAAAAGAACGCCACCGCTATTCCAGTATTACCCCCAACCATTAATACATCTCCTTTCTTGCAGGTGTTGTTGTTAATTTGGGCAATTCCACAAATTTTCTCTTCTCCCCAAGCAAAACAAGATGATGACGCTATTGCTAGTATGATATACAAAAATAATTTTCTCATACTATTTATCCTATTAGTCTGGGTCTTTAAATTGTCAGCATAACATGCACTCGACGACACAGTCGTCGTATCTAAAATATCTACATTTAGATATTTGTATCTAAATGTAGATACCTAATACCCATATTTAGATATCTACATTTAGATATCTAAATCTAGATATCTAAATGTAGATATCCATGCCTTACCCTGCAGCGAGACCTTCCTCATCGGCTACCACCCGAGACTCCAGCCCCAAGGCTACCACATCCTCGTAGCTCAGCTCCCAAAGTTTCTGCCGGGGTCGCCATATCCCTCCAACCTTTTTGACCTTGTGGCGCGGATCAGTCTCACAATATTCCACCCGAACCGCAAGCCGTTCCATGGGAAGGTGGGTGGGCTGTTCTGCCGGGTTCGGGGGTACCGCCACCCAATCGGTTTCTTCTTCGATGAGTTCCACGGTCGTGTACCGCTTCCTGGTCGCTTCATCGTATCGGTAGCGCACGCCCAGGAGGCGGTGGCCGTATTTCTCGGTCAGGCGTCTGGTTCCATTCTGACCGGGCTTCAAGTATTGCGCCCTAGCCGTGATGACATGCGACGCAATACGGCTAGCGCTTATTGCGCCCGGCCCTGGTGAGAAATGCGGGCGCAGATCAAGCCCAGGGATCGCGCTTGGAGGACACACCTCCCGAACTTTTCAGCGGTCGTCCCGCCGCCTCCTCCAAGCGACGGATGCGTTCCTCGGTGGCGGGATGGGTGGAAAAGAGTGTGGCCAGATTTCCCGCCTTGAGCGGATTGATGATCAGCAGATTGGTGGTCGTGGGATGGGCCTCCGCCGCTGGCATCATGATCCTTTGGTTCATCTGTTCGAGTTTGCGCAGGGCGCTCGCCAACCATAAGGGGTTGCCGCAGATGGCCGCGCCCCGGGCGTCGGCGGCGTATTCCCGCGAGCGGGACACCGCCATCTGGATCAGGCTGGCGGCGATGGGGGCGAGGATCATCATCAGAATGGAGCTGAACACGCCGCCCCCGCCTCCCTCGCCTTCATTCTCGTTGCTGCGGCCCAGGCCGAAGAGCATCCCCCATTGGGCCATGTTGGCGAGGGTGGTGATAGCGCCGGCGATGGTGGCGGCGATGGCGCCGGTCAGGGTGTCCCGATGCTGGACATGGGCCAGCTCATGGGCCATGACACCGGCCAGTTCCTGGCGCGAGAGGAGGCGCATCAGGCCGGTGGTCGCCGCCACCGCCGCATGTTGCGGATTGCGTCCGGTGGCAAAGGCGTTGGGGGCGTCGCTCTCGATCACATAGACCCTGGGCATCGGCAGGCCGGCCCGCGCCGACAGCTCACGCACGGTGTCGAAGAGCATGGGCGCCTCCCGGGGGCTCGCCTCCCGGGCCTGGTACATGGAGAGCACCAGCTTGTCCGAGAACCAATAGCTGCCGAAGTTCATGGCGGCGGCGAGGACCAGGGCGATCAGCATCCCGGTCTGGCCGCCCAGGGCCTGACCCACGACCAGCAGGAGCGCGGTCAGTCCGGCCAATAACAGGGTGGTACGCATGGCGTTCATAGGTGTATTCGGTCTCCGTTCGATCCGTTTGGACTCTGCCCTTTGAGTAGGGCGAATCAGTATGTTTTTCAAGAGATTTGGGGAAGTCGGCGGGGGCACTGGCGGGCCGGTCTGGCGGAGGCTGGCGCTGACCCCGAATCCGCCGAGGCGAGTGAAAGATGTATCAGAAATCGGCCTGGGCGTTGGGTCACTCCGGGCATCGACTGAGAACAGCTATTTATCGTTCTCTTATCGAGAACAATATGGCCTAGAAAAGTCCATATGTTCTCTTAAAAAGAACAAAAAATAGCCATTTCCAGCTCATGCCCGGAATCCGAGCGCACATCCTCATTCCTTGGCTGGTTCCCTCGTCGGCAAATTCGGGGATGGCTCCCATTCCCTGGCGCTCGGAAGCCCGGGATGTGTTCGGAAAGGCTATCAATCCGCGACTATGTGGCCGAGGAGGCCGTCTCCCTCCTCGTTGAGGCCGTCCAGATGGACCATCCTGACGTGATTCTCCAGCTTCTCGGCTCCGGTCCCTGGGATGGCGACCCGGAGAAAGTTGGGCGTGTAACCGCCCCAGAGGCTTGTTTGGACGCCGTTCCGCACGAGGACATCACAACTCTCGATCAACACCGGCATCCGGTGGTCGACAAAGCCTTCCAGCGTGGCCTGCTTCATCCGCCGGGCGAGCGCCTGCAATTCCTGTTGCCGGTGATGTTTGATCTGTTCCGGGACCTGGTCCGGCAAGCTGGCGGCCTTGGTGCCCTGGCGGGGCGAGAAGGGAAAGATATGGATATGACCGAACGCCATGCGCTCGACGAACCTCAGGGTGGTCGCCCATTCCGCGTCCGTTTCCCCCGGAAAGCCGACGATGATGTCGGTCGTGAGATTGAGATCCGGCAGGCGTCGACGCCCGTCGGCGACCAGCGTGGCGAAGTCGGCGCTTTGGCCGCGCCTGGCCATGCGGCGCAACAGGCTGTCCGCCCCGCTTTGCAGAGGCAGATGCAGATGCGGCATCAGACGCGGTTCTTGAAACAGATCCCAGAAGTCGGAGTCCAGCTCCCAGGGTTCGAGAGAGCCGATTCTGAGCCTGGGGAGGGATGTCTCGGTGAGAATGGCGCGCAGCAGATCCACCAGTCGACAACCCAGATCGCTGCCGTAGCCGCCAAGGTGGACCCCGGTGAGCACCACCTCGCGTATCCCCTGGGCCTGCAGCCATTCGATCTCCGCCACCACCTCCGGGATGGGTCGACTGCGCTCTTCACCTCGCGCCAGGGTCACGATGCAATAAGTGCAGCGGTAGCGGCAGCCGTCCTGGACCTTGACGAAGGCGCGTTGACGCCCCCGGGGCAGGAGGGTGGCATTCGGGTCCGGGTGGCTCGAGGGACCCGGTTCGAGGGCGAGATGGTGGGAGGCGATCTCCACCAGGCGATCTTTGTCTTTGTTGTCGACGATGAGGTCCACCCCCAGGTCGGCCAGCCTGGTCCGTTCTTCCAGGGTGGCGAAACAACCGCTGATGACGAACCTGGCTTGGGGATTGTCGCGGTGCAGGCGGCGGACGAGTTTGCGGGATTTGCGCACCGCCTCCTCGGTGACGGCGCAGGTGTTGAGGACCACCAGATCGGCCAACTCGATACCTGGGGTGATCTCATGACCGCGGGCGCGGAATTGAGCCGACCAGGTACCGAGTTCGGCCTCGTTGAGTCGGCAGCCTAGGGTGTCGAGGTAGACGCGCATATTCGGGTTGAGACAGCGGTTAGGGGTTGGGAGCCGGGGACGAAGCCTGATTGTTCATGGATTCGGGGTCGAAAATCCCCATGAAGATCGCAAAGTATGACTTCATCGTCTGAAAACGAAGCTTGTTTTTGATACTAACCTAGGCCGAGGCACAAAAGCGAAGGGGTGAAGCCTATCCGATAGGTCATTCCACCTATGGGTATGGGTGGCCCTGGTATCCAGATACTGCGACAATGAGGCTAAGGGTCGACTCCGGTTTTTGTTCAATGAGCCAAGGGCGGGACACTGAGTGCAAAAAGAGGGGGCGGAAAGACGCAAGGTCAAGTTATCCACGCATCAACTGCGTCCGGGGATGTATGTCTCGCGTTTGGATCGGCCCTGGTTGGAAACCCCTTTCCTGTTCCAGGGATTCCGCATCCGGGATGAAAAGCAGATCGCCCGATTGCAGGAATATTGCGAATTCGTCTATGTCGATGTGGAAACCAGCCCGAAACTGGGCGGGGCGACTCTGGCGCGGGGTTTCGGCGCCGGTGAGGGCGAGCAGAAGG
>WBZP01002876.1_pt1 | contig 19389 bp, 17 predicted proteins | sample 5204301 | NCBI WGS metagenome assembly WBZP01 (sample SAMN12412401, study PRJNA552823) | activated sludge metagenome | isolation source: activated sludge from nitrification reactor of wastewater treatment plant... | place: USA: Pennsylvania | collected 2017 | reverse complement strand
GCCGGCCGACCGGAGCTGATGCTGGCGTGGCGCTGCGGCGAGGGCCGGCGCCCCAGGCCGGGACGGGCGGGTCTGGTGCCGCCACGCCCGACCTCGGTGCCGGCACCGCCACCCGATCCCTTCGCCACCGACGCCTGGCGTGACTTCGAGGGCGTCGGTCGGGAGATCCCGGCGATGCCGCTGCCCAGCCCGATCAACCCCATCGCCCGCAGCGCCCTCGACGTCACCGGGGCCGAAGAGCTGATGGCGTCGATGCTCGACGCCATCACCGGCTGGCGCTGAGCGACCCGCATGGGCGCGCCAACTTCACATATCCGAGGGTTTCGCGCCCAAGCAACCCCAGGCACGCCACCCGCCGACCCGCATGGGCGCGCCAACTTCACATATCCGAGGGTTTCGCGCCCAAGCAACCCCAGGCACGCCACCCGCCGACCCGCATGGGCCGCGCAGATCAGCGTGGTGCAGGTGGCGAGACCATCAGGTCGTGGTGCTCGGCACGCTGCAGGCGCATCGCCGTGAGCGCGGCGACCAGCACGATGACGACGATGTTGGCCACGACGAACGGGCGGGCGGTGCGATCCGACCCCGCCTGCAGGCCGTGCAGGCTGGCCAGGGCGAACAGCGGGAAGCTGAGGTAGTGCACCAGCTTCCAGGCCCGTTTGGACATCCGCCGCCGTAGCAGCGAGGTGATCTCCACGGCCGCCAGCAGGTAGAACCCGACCACCCCCCACGCCACGGCCGAGGGCTTGTACGTGCTCACCCATGGCACGAGGACCTCGGTGATGCTGAAGCGCATGTACTGGTGGATCATCAACGCCAGGACGTGGACCACGGTGAAGACCACCGCCAGCCCACCGAGGAACCGGTGCAGGTCGAGGATCCAGTTCGGCCGCGGCTTGCCGCGCAGGACCTTGGTGGACAGCGCCAGGCCCCACAGGACGCTGCCCGCCAGCAGGGCCCAGCCGACGATGCCGGCGGACCGGGCGATGTACCACCACGTGGTGTCGTTCATTCGGAGCTCCGTGATCTCGGTCAGTCGTCGATGTCCGCCAGGTCAGGGCCGAGCGGATCGACGCCCGAGTCGAGTGCCATCATGCCGCAGACCTCGATGCCGCCCGTGTATGCCGAGAACCCCGGCGTGGTCCGCACCGTCCCGCCGCCGTCGACGGTGAGTCCGGCTGCCACGGCCGGGTCGACGACGTCGAAGGCCCGCTGGCTGCCGCGCAGCACCAGCGCCTTGGCCAGCACCTCTGCGGTCCAGGCCTCGCCGGCCACGACGGTGGCCAGATCCAGATCGCTGTCACTGGGCTGGCCGGTGGACGGATCGATGAGGTGGTGGCGGCGCTGGCCGCCCACGCTCCAGGTCCGGCGCAGCGTGGTGGACGTGGCCACCGCGCCGGCCGCCAGACCCACCATGGCGATGGGCTCGGGTGAGTGCGGATGCTCGATGGCGATCGTCCAGGTGCTCCCGCCCGGGGCGATGCCGGCGACGCGCACGTCACCGCCCATGTTCACGCAGGCGCCGGCGGCGCCAGCGCCAAGCAGCTCCGTGACGACCAGGTCGGCGCACAGGCCCTTGCCGATCCCACCGGGGTCGAACCCGCAGCCGGCAGGCAGGCGGACGGCGAGACCGTCCAGGTCGATGTCGGTGGGGCCGACGAGGCCGACGTGCCAGACCGGCGGGGAGGTGGTGGCGGGCCGATCCGCGGCGAGTTCGTCGAAGCTGCGGTCGTACCCGGCGGCGACGACCGCCTCCAGCACGGTGGGGTCGAACCCGCCACCGGTCAGACGCCAGGCCTCGATGGCCCGCTCGATCAGCAGGACCGTGTCGGCGGACACCGTCACCCACTGGCCGGAGGCGGCGTTGATCCGGCTGATCTCGCTGGTGCCCAGGAACCGGCTCCACCGCTGCTCCAGGTCGTGGATGCGGCGCTCGGCCCGGTCGATCAGCGCCTCGTGCCCGCCGACCACGATGAGGTGGACGTCCGAGCCCATCGCCCGGAACCGCCGTTCGTGATGACCTCGGTCAGCTGCCATGGCTGGACGTGCTGGCCTGCGCCGCCGGCTGGGCGGCAGCGGCGGTCGTCGAGGTGCTCGACGAGGTGGTGGACGCGGCGGCTGTCGACGCCGTAGTCGACGCCGTGGTCGCGCCGGTCGCGCTGGTGGCCGCAGCTGCGCTGGCTGACGCCGGGGCCTGGGTTGCCGCGGTGCTCGTGGCGGCATGATCGGCGGCGTTGCCGGCCATGCAGGCCGTCATCAGCGTGGTGCCGGCCAGCGCCAGCGCGCCGCTGACGCGCCTGGCCCGGCGGGCCGGGTGGGGGCGGCGCTTGCGGGCGGCTGGCGTGGTGGGGATCGTCGTTGCGTTCATGGTGGTGGCTCCCTGTGTGGCACCTGGTGGATTCGGGGTGCGTGCTGTGACCTCGATGGTGGTCGCCGACGCTGGGAGAACGCTCAGAACGCCCGCAGGGTTCACCGGGAGTTGTGGCGCCACATCCTCGTTAGGACCCGGCGGGCAGGCGCAGGCTGTAGCCCACGCCGCGCACCGTGTGGATGAGCGGCGGCTCCACCGCGTCTACCTTGTGGCGCAGGTAGCTGATGTAGGTCTCCAGCACGCTGGCGTTCCCGGCGAAGGTGTAGTCCCACACGGCTTCGAGGATCTGCTCGCGGGTCAGGACGCGCCGCGGGTTGGCCATCAGGTAGTGCAGCAGCTTGTACTCGGTGGGCGTCAGCTCGATCAGCCGCCCGGCCCGCCACACATCGCGGGTGTCCTCGTCGAGTTCGAGGTCATGGAAGGTCAGCCGGGCGCCCGCCGGTCCGGCCCCGCCGGTGCGGCGCAGGACCGCTTTCACCCGCTCGATCAGCTCCTCGATCGAGAACGGCTTGGTCACGTAATCATCCACTCCGAGGCGCAGGCCCTCCACCTTGTCGGCGGTGGCGTCGCGGGCGGTGAGGAAGATGATCGGGATGCGCGACGTCGCGCTGGTGGCTGCCTGCAACCGGCGGGCGACCTCGAAGCCGTCGAGGTCGGGCAGCATCACGTCGAGCAGGATGAGGTCCGGGCGGCGGGCATCCACCGCGGCCAGCGCGGCCCGCCCGCTGCCGACACGCTGGACCTCGAAGCCGTTGAAGCCCAGCGCCATGGCGATCAGCTCGGTGATGTGCTCCTCGTCGTCGACGGCCAGCACGACGGGCTGGGGGGCTGCGGCCATACGCGCCGACGTTACCGGTCCACCGCCGTGGCGCCCCGGTTCCCAGGCGCCTCCCAGGTTGCTCACATCCTCGCCGGAGCCGCGACGTCGATCATCGACCACAATGGCAACTCGTATGAGCCTTCGTGCCCGGTTGGTGCTGGCCCTTGGGCTGCTGCTGCTCATCGGCCTCGGCGCGTTCGGCCTCGGCGCCTACGCCCGGTACTCGGCCAGCGAGCGGGCCACGCTGGACGATCGCCTGCGGACCCTCGGGCGCGATGCCGAGGGCCAGCTCCTCGCCGGTGCTGGGCTCGGTGAGTCCGAGCCGGACACCGGCGAGAGCCGCCAGGGTCCGCCGCGCATCAGCCTCAGCGGCGCCTACGCCGAGCTGCGTGACGCCACGGGGACAACGGTGTACTCGCTGGCGTCGGCACAGGGTGGCCCGAAGCCCAGCCTGCCCGCCGAGGTCACGCTCAACGCGGCGACCACCGTCGGCTCCACCACCGGCGACGTCGAGTGGCGCATCCTGGCCACGCCCACCCGCCGGCCCGCTGGGTACACCGTGGTGGTGGCCGTGCCGATGGCCGACGTGGACCGGGCGCTGCGCGAGCTGGTGATCATCGAGGCCGTCGCCGGGGCCGCGCTGCTGGCGGTGCTGTCCGCTGGCGCCTGGCTCATCCTGCGGCGCGGCCTGCGCCCGCTGGAGCACATGGCCACCCAGGCCCGGTCGATCTCGGCCGGTGACCTCGGCCAGCGGGTGGCGCCCGCCGACGGGCGCAGCGAGGTCGGTCAGCTGGGCCAGGCGCTGAACTCGATGCTGGGCGACCTCGAGCAGGCATTCCGCAGGCGTGACGAGACCGAGCACACCCTTCGCCAGTTCCTGGCCGACGCGGCCCACGAGCTGCGCACCCCACTGACGTCCATCCGCGGCTTCGCCGAGCTGTCCCGACTCGACCCGGACCGCTCACCCGTTGACCAGTCCGTGCTGATGCAGCGAATCGAGGAGGAGTCGCTGCGGATGAAGCGGCTGGTGGACGACCTGCTGCTGCTGGCCCGCCTGGACCGCACGGCGCCCGCCGAGCACAGCGCGGTCGACCTGGCCGTGCTGGCGGCCGATGCCTGTACCGACTTCGTCGCCGCCGACCCCGCCCGTCCCGTGTCACTGGACGCTCCCGAGCCGGTGATCGTGCACGGTGTCACCGATCACCTCCGCCAGGCGATCGCCAACGTCATGGCCAACGCCCGCCGGCACACGCCACCGGGCACACCCGTGGAGGTCACCGTGCGCAGCGAGGGAGACGACGCCGTGCTCTCGGTGAGGGACCACGGCGCTGGGCTGTCCGAGGGCGCGGTGGCCCATGCCTTCGACCGGTTCTGGCAGGCCGATGCCGCCCGCGCCGGCGCGGGATCGGGGCTCGGCCTGTCGATCGTCGCCGGGATCGCCGCCGAGCACGGCGGGTCAGCCGTGGCGGCGAACGCCGCCGACGGGCGGGGCGGGGCGGTGTTCACCCTGCGCCTGCCACTCCGGCCCGCCGGTGCGCCGCCGCCTGATGCTATGGTCTGACCATCAGTCCAAGCGACGGGACCAGGGGGCCGAATGCCGATCACGAGGATGAACCACGCCGTGCTCTACGTGCGTGACGCCCGGCGGACACGCGACTTCTACGCCGACGTGCTCGGGTTCTCCACCATCATCGAACATCCCGACGGGGCGTTCGTGTTCCTGCGCGCCCCGGCCAGCGACAATCACCACGACCTCGCCCTGTTCACCATCGGCACCCTCGCCGGGGCGAGCCAGGCCGGCCGCTCCACGGTGGGCCTGTACCACCTGGCCTGGGAGGTGCCCACGCTGGCCGAGCTGGAGGAGATGGCCGAGCGCCTGCGGGCCGCCGGGGCGCTGGTGGGCGCCAGCGATCACGGCGCCAACAAGAGCCTGTACGCCCGGGACCCCGACGGGTTGGAGTTCGAGGTCATGTGGCTGGTGCCGGCCGAGCACTGGGGTGCGGCAGAGCACCAGGCGATCATCGACCCGCTGGACATCCCCGCCGAACGCCGCCGGTTCGCGGCCTACGGGCTGTCCTAGACGATGAGCAGCTTCGATCCCATCGCCCGGCGCACCGTGTCGTCGGAGATCCGCCAGCAACTGGCCGACGCCATCCAGACCGGGCAGCTGACGCCGGGGATGCCCCTGCCCGCGGAGCGGGTGCTGTGCCAGGAGTTCGGGGTTGCTCGTACGTCCGTGCGTGAGGCCATCCAGGGCCTGATGATGTCCGGATACATCGAGCGCCGCGGCAACCGCACGGTGGTGGCCGAGCATCTCCCGGCGATGAACTTCACCGGCGACGACCGCAAGGCCCTCGTGAGCCAGCTGTTCGAGGTCCGCCAGGTGATCGAGCCCACCATCGCCGGCCTGGCCAGCAAGCGGGCGAGCGAGGAGGACTGTGCCGCGCTGGTCGAACTGGCCGCCCGCGAGCCGCACGGCCTGGAGGACTTCCGGGCGATCGACCGGATGTTCCACAGCACCCTGGCCAGGGCGTGTGGCAACCCGATGCTGACCGAGGTCCACGCCAAGGCCCTGGCCTCGCTGTTCGGCAGCGGCGAGTTCGCCTCCCTGCTGTACGCCGAGGTCAACCGCACCGAGGTCGACCAGATCATCGCCGAGGCCACCGAGGCCCATCGCAACATCGCCGACGCAGTCAGCAAGGGCCATGCTCGCAAGGCCGAGGCCGCCGTGATCGCCCACCTCGACGACGTCGAGCGGCGCATGGTGGAGCGCCTGCTATGAGCGCGATCGACCGCCAGACGCCGGGCGTCACCGCTGACCCGCGGTACTGCTACTTCTTCGACGAGGCAGCCTTCGTCGAGACCGACCGCCCCGGGTTCCGCCGGCGGATCATCAGCGGCGAGCACCTCGAGCTGTGGTTCTGGCGAATCGCCGGCGGCGCCGCCGGATCGCTCATCCATCAGCACCAGACCAACGAGCAACTCGGCATCATCATGCGCGGCGCGCTGGACTTCCGCATCAGCGCCGACCGGGACGACCCGCAGCGAGTGGTGCTCCACGAGGGTGACGTGTACCTCGCTCCCGTCACGGTGTGGCACGGCGACAGCGTGTTCATCGGTGACGACGAGCTCGACGAAGTCTGGATCCTCGACGTCTTCGCGCCACCGCGAGGTGGCCGATGACCGCCGACTGGCGCTTGGCCGTCGACATCGGCGGCACCTTCACCGACGTGGTGCTGCTCGATGCCGCCTCCGGCCGGGTAGAGGTGGACAAGACCCTGACCACGCCCTCGGCGCCGCTCGACGGGGTGCGCACGGGTGTGCGCCTGCTGCTGGCCAAGGCCGGGGTCAGCCCGGCCGAGATCACGGCGCCCATCGTCCACGCCACGACGCTGATCACCAACGCGCTGATCGAGGGCAAGATCGGCCGAGCCGCGGTGGTGACCACTGCGGGCTTCGGCGACACGCTGGAGATCCGCAGCGAGCACCGCTACGACATGTACGACCTGCAGATCGAGTTCCCCGCCCCGCCCGTGCCTCGCCGTCTGGTGTTCGAGGTGGCCGAACGGACCACCGCAACGGGCGCGCAGGTGACCCCGCCCGACGACGCCGCGCTCGACGCGCTGGTCGCCGAGCTGCGCGCCGCCGAGGTGGAGGCCGTCGGAGTGTGCCTGATCAACGCCTACGCCAACCCGGCCAACGAACGGCTCGTCGCCACCCGCCTGGAAGCCGAATTGGGCATCCCGGTGTGCATCTCGGCCGAGATCTCGCCACAGATCCGCGAGTACCCGCGAATGATCACCACGGCGTGCAACGCGGCCACCATGCCGGTGATCGGCCCGTACCTCGACGAGTTGCAGAAGTGGCTGGCCGCCGAGGGCTTCGGCGGGTCGGTGTTGATGATGCTCTCCAACGGCGGCGTGGTCTCGGCCGACGACGCCGCCAGGGCGCCCATCCGCCTGGTCGAGTCCGGCCCGGCCGCGGGCGCACTGGCCGGCAGCTTTTTCGCCCAGCGCCTGGGCGAGCAACGCCTGCTGTGCTTCGACATGGGTGGGACCACCGCCAAGTCGTGCCTGATCGAGCACGGCGAGCCGGACCTCACCAACACCTTCGAGGTCGCCAGGATCTACCGGTTTAAGAAGGGCTCCGGCTTCCCCGTCTCGGTTCCGTCGGTTGATCTGGTGGAGATCGGCGCCGGTGGCGGCAGCCAGGCGCGCCTCGACGATCTCGGGCTGCTGAAGGTTGGCCCGGAGAGCGCCGGCGCCGATCCCGGGCCGGCGTGCTACGGGCGCGGCGCCACCAAGCCGGCCGTCACCGACGCCGACTTGACCCTCGGGATGCTCGATGCCCGGTACTTCCTCGGTGGGGACATGGCCCTCGACCTGGCGGCCTGCCGCGACGCGCTGGGCGGCGTGGCGGATCCGCTCGGGCTGTCGGTCGACGATGTCGCCGCCGGCATCCACGAACTGGTCAACCAGAACATGGCCGCGGCCTCGCGGATGCACGCCGTGGAGCAGGGCGTCGATCTGCGCGGCATCACCGTGCTGGCCTTCGGCGGCGCCGGCCCGGTGCACGCCTGCGGCGTGGCCGAGTTGCTGGAGTCGCCGCGAGTGGTGTTCCCGGTGAACGCCAGCGTGCTGTCGGCCTTCGGCACGCTGGTCACCCCGGTGCGCATCGACCTGGCCCGCTCGATGGTCCGCCCGCTGACGGGGGTGGACGCCGGCGAGCGGGACGCCCTGCTGGACGAGCTGCGCGCCGAGGGCCGCCGGGTCCTGGCCGCCGCCGGGGTGGACGACTCGGCCATCCGCTTCCGCTACGGCGTGGACGCCCGCTACGCCGGGCAGGGCAACGAGATCACCATCTGGGTGGGCGAGGGTGCGGCCTGGCCGGGTGACGATCGGTCCGTGCGTGAACGGTTCGACGCCGATTACCGGCGCATCTACGGGCTGACGATTCCCGACGTGCCCATCGAAGCCGTCACCTGGCGGCTGTCCGCCTACGCCCCCGCCGCCGACGTGCAACCGAAGGCCGCGCTGGGCGACCAGCAGGGCGTGGCGACGGGCACCCGCCCGGTGCGTTTCTGGCGCGGCGCGCCCGCCGCGGACACCCCGGTCTACCGGCGCACCGACCTCGGCCGCGGCCAGACCTTCGACGGCCCGGCCATCGTCGAGGAGCGCGAGACCACGGCGGTGATCCGCCCCGGCTGGCGGGTCACCGTCCACGACGACGGCTCGCTGATCTGTGACCGCCTGGAGACCACCCGATGAGCCGCTTCGACGCCATCGAGCTGGAAGTCCTGTGGCAGAGCCTGATCGCCACGGTGAACGAGCAGGCCAAGGCGCTGCAGCGCGCCGCCTTCAGCCCGATCGTGCGTGAGGCCGGTGACCTGGCCAACGCCGTGTTCGACCGCCGTGGCCGGATGGTGGCCCAGGCCGTGACCGGCACGCCGGGGCACATCAACAGCCTCGCCCGGGCGGCCTCGGCGATGCTGGAGCAGTACCCCACCGACACCCTGACGCCCGGCGACGTGCTGATCACCAACGACCCGTACAAGACGGCAGGGCAGTTGCTGGACGTGACGGTGCTGTACCCGGTGTTCCGCGGCGGGCGGGCCATCGCCTTGTTCGGTTCCACCATCCACCACACCGACGTGGGCGGGTACGGGATCGGCGCCGGCGCCCGGGACGTGTTCGAGGAGGGCTTGTGGATCCCGATCTGCCGGCTGATGATCGGCCGTGACGGCGTCAGCGAGCGCAACGACGACGTGTGGCGCTTCATCCTGTCCAACGTCCGCCAGCCCGATCACATGGCCGGCGACCTGCACGCCCAGATGGCCAGCGGCGAGGTCGGTGCTCAGCGCCTGACCGCGCTGTGCGACCAGCACGGCCTCGACGACATCGAGTCACTGGCCGACGAGATCATCGAGCGCAGCGAGGCGGCGACGCGGGCGGCGATCGGCGAGCTCCCGGCGGGCGCCTACTCGGCGTCGGCCGTGCTGGACCTGGCCGACGGCAGCACGATCGACATCGTCTGCGCGGTGACCGTGGATCCGCTGGTCGGCGAGATCCTCGTGGACTACACCGGCTCGTCGGGTGCCAGCCCGTACGGCATCAACGTGGTCCGCAACTACACCCACGCCTACACCACCTTCACGGTGCGCAGCGTGCTGAACCCCGACCTGCCCAACAACCACGGCAGCCTGGCGCCCATCAAGGTGGAGGCCCCGGAGGGGTCGATCGTCAACGCCGTGTCTCCCCAACCGTGCACGGCTCGCCATGTGGTGGGGATGTTCCTGCCCAACGCCTTGCTGAAGGCGCTGGCGCAGATCCGCCCGGCACAGGCCATGGCCGAGGGCAGCGGGGCAGTGTGGACCATGCAGGTCAGCGGCAACCACGACGACGGCCGCCCGTTCATCACGGCGATGTTCACCTACGCCGGCGGTGTCGGCGCCCGGGCCACCAAGCCTGGTCTGTCGGCGTGCTCCTACCCTACGGGCGTGTCGGCCGTACCGGTGGAGGTGGTGGAGGCTTCGGCGCCCATCCACTTCCTGCGCAAGGAGCTCCGCCAGGGTTCGGGCGGCGACGGCGCCCAGATCGGCGGGCTCGGCCAGACCATCGAGTTCACGGTGGACACCGAGCGCCCCTGGCAGCTCAACGCCGTGACCTCGCGGCTCAGCGATCCGCCGCAGGGCATCTTCGGCGGCGGCCCCGGCGCAGCGGGCGCGTTCACCGTGAACGGCACTCCGGTTCGCACCCAGGCCCGGGTCACCCTGGCCCCGGGCGACGTCGTGCGCCTCGACCTCCCCGGCGGCGGCGGCTACGGCGCGCCCGCGCCCTTCGCCCCCGCCTCGTTCATGTCACCACATGAACGAACTGTCGATTCATGTGGTGACACGAACGAGAGCCAGGAGGAGACCCGACCATGACCGTGCTCACACCCGACCTGCTGGACAGCTTCGACGCCTCGATCACCGACGTCGCCACGGCCGTCACCCTGCCCGCGGTCGTCTACACCGACGAGGAGTTCCTGGCCTTCGAGCGCCAGCACGTGTTCGCCACGAACTGGCTATGCGTCGGACGGGCCAGCCGGATCCCCACCGTGGGCGACTACTTCACCACGACGGTCAACAACGAACCGATCATCGTCGCCCGGGCCAAGGACAACACGATCCGGGCGTTCTCCAGCGTGTGCCAGCACCGCGGCATGACGGTGGCCGAGGGCGAGGGCAACTGCACCAAGTTCACCTGCCTCTACCACCTGTGGAGCTACGACCTCACCGGGCGGCTGCTCGGCGCCCCGGCGATGGAACGCACCGCCGGGTTCGACAAGAAGGAGTACCCGCTCCCGGCGCTGAACGTGGAGATCTGGCGGGGGTTCGTGTTCGTCCACTTCGATCATGACGCCACCCCGCTGGCGCCCAGCCTGGCGGGCTACGCCCCGTACCTCGACCACTACGACCTCGACGACGTCGTCTGTCCGGGGACCTTCACGCTGACCGACCTGCCGTGGAACTGGAAGGTCATGTTCGAGAACTTCAACGACGGGTACCACGCCAACAAGCTGCACCACACCATCCAGGAGTTCTGCCCCAGCGAGCTGGCTGCGTTCCCGGTGAACTGGCAACCGGGCAGCAACGTGATGTTCCGGACCAACGGCTACACCCACATGGACGGCGGGTTCAACGCCACCACCAAGGCGTTGATGCCGATCTTCCCGAGGCTCACCGACGAGGAGCGTTCCCGCAGCACCTTCGCCCTGCTCCCACCCACGCTGTGCCTGGGCACCGCCCCCGACCAGGCGTTCTTCTTCATCGTCCGCCCGAAGACGGCGTCGACGATCGACGTCGAGATCGGCTACCTGTTCCACCCCAGCGCCCTCGAGCACCCGATGTTCGATCACCTGCTGACGATGAGCGACGCCGGCGTGCAGGTGTTCGTCCAGCAGGATCAGGACGCCACGACGAAGGTGCAGCGCGGGCTCACCAGCCGCTTCGCCGCACGCGGCCGGTACAGCTGGCAGGAGGAGAGCCACGTCCAGTTCAACCAGTGGCTCGTCCAGCACTATCGCGCCGGGTGGCCGGCGACGGGGAGGCGCCACGACACAGACTGACAGCCCGACTAATGTTCAGCATTACATCTATGATAGGCACACCTAACATTCGCATACCTCTGGGGGAACCATGAAGAAACCAGCAGTCCTGATGGCCGCAACGGCCGTCGTCACCCTTGGCCTGGGCGCCACCGTCAGCGCCACCACACCCGCCACCACGCCCGCCACCACGCCCGCGTCACCCGCGTCGCCCACCGGCGACACGATGGTGGCGATGACGCCGGCCGACGCCGTCGCCAAGTTCGACGCCAACGGTGACGGCAAGGTCGTCATCGGCATCGCCACCGCCGGACCCGCCGACGACGGCGCCTACTACCAAGCCCTCGTCGACAAGACCAAGGAGGTCTCCACCACCTACGGCTTCGGCGACCCGATCGTCGTCGACAAGATCAAGTCCGACGCCGCCGCCACCGAGTTGGAGAACCTCGCCCAGCAGGGCGTGGACATGATCCTCGTCGGGGCCAGCTCGCTGGCCGCACCCTTGGCCGACCTCACCGAGAAGTACCAGGACATCTTCTGGTACTGCAACTGCGGTGCCGGCCAGCCGGTGCTGCCGGGCCTGGCCCAGAGCCAGGACGACTCCTCGGAGATCAGCTACACCGCCGGGTACGCCACCGGCCTGCTGTTGAAGGCCAAGGGCGGCACCAAGAGCGTGTTCATCGGCGCCTCCGACGAGAACTTCGAAAAGGAGGCGTACCTGGCCTTCGAGCTCGGGTTGAAGGCCGTCGACCCGGCGTTCTCCGACAAGTACGTCGCCAGCGGCAACTTCCCGTACGACTTCGACAACACCGCCGGCGCCACGGAGGCCTTGAACGCAGCCATCGCCGATGGCGCCGGGGCGGTCTACCCGTTCCTCGGCGGCGCCCACGAGCCCGTCGTCAAGTTGGCCAACGACAAGGGGCTGATCGTGATGTCGGCCGGGTCCAGCAAGGCCTGCGCCCGCACCGACCTGAAGTACGACATCCAGGTCCGCTTCGACGCCGGTGACTACCTGACGACGATCTTCAACGAGATCCTCTCGGGCACGTTCACGGAGGGCTCGACCCGCGTGTTCAAGGTGGGCATCGATTCCCAGCCGGGCGCCCAGATCTGCCAGCCGACGCCTGAGCAGCAGTCGGCCATGGACCAGGTGTACGCCGACATCGCCGCCGGCAAGCTCGCCGCCCAGTTCGGTGAGATCAAGGGTAAGGCCTACGGGGGCGGCTGATCCTGGTGCACTCCACGGGAGTTGACGGATCGGGGGAGGGCGCAAGCCCTCCCCCGACTGTCGAACTGCGCAGTATCTCCAAGCGATACGGCTCGATCCTCGCCTGCGACGGCGTGGACCTGTCACTGCGCGCCGGGCAGATCCACGGCGTACTGGGGGAGAACGGCGCTGGCAAGTCGACGCTGATGAAGATGCTGATCGGCCTCGTCCACCCCGACGCCGGGACGATCATGCTCCGTGGGACGCCCACCGTCATCCACGACCCGCAGACCGCCGCCGAGCTGGGCGTCGGCATGGTCCATCAGCACCTCAGCCTGGTCGACCAGCTCACGGTGTGGGAGAACGTGCTGCTCGGGGACCACCGCCGCTTCGACCGTGCCCAGGCCCGCCGCGAGGTGACCGCGACGGCCGAGCGCTTCGGCCTGACGATCGACCCCGACCGGCGCGTCGGCGACCTGTCGGCCGGGCTGCGCCAGCGGGTCGAGCTGATCAAGTGCCTGCGCCGCGACCCGGCCATCCTGATCCTCGACGAGCCCACCTCGGTACTCACCCCGGCGGAGAGCGACGAGCTGTTCACCACGTTGCGCCACGTGGTGGCCGACGAGCAGCGAGCCGTCGCGCTGGTCAGCCACAAGCTGACCGAGGTGCTGCACGCCACCGACGTGGTCACCATCATGCGCCAGGGCCGGGTGGTGGATCACCGCCGCACCGCCGACGCCACCGCCTTGGACCTGGCCACGGCGATGGTGGGCCGGCGGGTGTCCCTGCGCAACAGCGCCGCCGCGCTGGGCGCAACCGATGAACTGGTGATCGCCGATCCGGACCACCGGGCCAGCCCCACTGCCGACGCCTCCGCTGCCGCCCCGGCGCGCCCGGTGCTGGTGATCGATCGGGCCCGGGTGGTTCGCCACGGGTCGCCGGTGCTCGACGACCTGTCACTGGTGGTCCATGCCGGCGAGATCCTCGGCGTCGCCGGCGTCGAGGGCAACGGCCAGCGCGAGCTGGGCGACCTGCTGTCCAGCCTGGTGCACCTCGACGGCGGCGCGGTCAGCGTCGACGGGACCGTCGCCCACACCGGTCGGGCCGGGGCGCTGGCCGGGCTCGGGGTGGCCGTGATCCCCGAGGACCGCCACGACTCCGGCTGCGTGCTGACCATGACCGTCGCCGAGAACCTGCTGCTCGACCGCATCGGCTCGGTGTGCACCGCCGGGTTCGTCCGCCGGCCCGAGCTGCGCCGCCGGGCCGTGGCGCTGATGGAGGAGTTCGACATCCACGGCGCCGGGCCCGACGCCCCCTTTGCCAGCCTGTCGGGCGGTAACCAGCAGCGCGTCGTGCTGGCCCGGGAGCTGAGCCATCACCCCACCGTGCTGGTGGCCGCCCAGCCGACCAGAGGTCTCGACGTGGGCGCCATCGAGTACATGAGCGCTCGACTGCGCGCCGCGGCGGCCGCCGGGATCGCCGTGCTGCTGATCTCCACCGAGCTGGAGGAGATCCTCGATCTCGCCAACCGGATCGTCGTGCTGCATCGCGGCCGGGTCATCGGCGAACTGGACCGGGCCGAGGCGACCGCCGAGCGGATGGGCATGTTGCTGGGTGGGGTGGGGGCCGATGCCTAGCCGCCCGTCGTCGCGCACGCTGCTGGTCGTCGGCCTGTACGCCGCGTGCCTTGCGGCATCGTTGGCGCTGTCGGCCGCGCTCATCGCCATCACCGGAGGCCCGTGGCGGCGGGTGCTCGGGGCGTTGCTGGACGGCAGCCTGCGCAACCCGGGTCGCTGGGGCTCCACACTGGCCGAGGCGACACCGCTGCTGATCGTCGCCCTGGGAGTGATCGTGTCCAGCCGCGCCGGTCTGGTGAACATCGGTCAGGAAGGCCAACTGGCGATGGGCGCTGCCGCGGCCACGTGGGTGGCCATCAACCATCAAGGCCCCGTCGCCTTGCTGTTCGTCCTCGCCGCAGGGTTCGTCGGCGGCGCCCTGTGGGCAGCCCTCGCCGCCGTCCTGCGCTACTGGCGCCGGGTGCCCGAGGTGATCTCCACCCTGCTGCTGGTCTTCGTCGCCTCCCAGCTCACCGGGTGGTTCCTGTCGCGCAGCTTCCTGCTGCGCTACGTGCAACCGGGCGTCCAGAACCAGGTGCAGACCAGCAAGCAACTCGATCCCACCACCCGGGTGGGCAGCCTGCGGCTGCTCGGCAACACCATCCCGTGGACCACGCTGGCGGCCGTGGCGGTGGCCGCGCTGGTCGGGGTGCTGATCACCCGGACGCGATGGGGATTCCGCCTCACCGTGCTGGGTCGCAACCCGCGTACTGCCCAGCGCATCGGGGTACCCGTGGTCATCGCCGGGAGCACTGCGCTGATGCTGGGCGGGGCGATGGCCGGACTCGCCGGGGCGGCGATGCTGACCGCCGGGGCCAGCGGCCACCGCCTCACCCCCGGGTTCTCCAACAACGTCGGCTGGGAGGGCCTGCTCGTGGCCCTGGTGGCCCGCAACCGGCCGCTGGCCTGCATCCCCGTCGCCTTCGTGTTCGGCATGCTGCGCACCGGCTCGGGCTTCCTGGCCGCCACCGGTGTGGAACGATCCATCGCCGAGGTCGTGCGCGCCCTGCTGGTGCTGGCCATGCTGGTCCCGTCGTCGATCCTGTCCATGCTCGAACACCGCCGGATGCGCAGCAGGGCGGCGACGACGACGGTGACCTCGCCGTCGCCGGTGCTGGAGGTGGCGTGATGCTGGCCAACGCGCTGAGCGACGTCCTCGGCAGCGAGGCGATGTACACGTCCACGGTGCGCTTCGCCGTCATCTTGGCCTTCGCGGCCATCGGCGAATGGGTGGCCGAACGCGCCGGGACGCTGAACATCTCCCTCGAATCGTTCATGGTAGGCGGGGCCTACGGCGCGGCCGTGGCCCACGGGGCGTGGCACAACGTCCCCGCCGCGCTGGCCGTCGGAGTCCTCGTTGGCGTAACGGTGTCGTCGGCCCAGGCCTGGCTCAGCCATCGCCTGACCATCGACCAGTTCGTCGTCGGACTGACGTTGAACATCCTCGTCCTGGGGCTCGCCCTGTTCCTCGACAGCCGGTGGGAGGCCATCACCCCCGTGCCGAAGAACACCGAGATCCCCCTGCTGTCGGACATCCCCCTGGTGGGCAAGGCCCTGTTCGGCCAGCCGTGGCCGATGCTGCTCGTCGTCCCGCTGATGCCCGCGGCCTGGTGGCTGGTGTTCCGTACCCGCTGGGGCCTGGAGGTTCGGGCCGTGGGCGACAACCCGCAGGCCGCCGACGTCAGCGGCATCCACGTCAATGCCAGGCGGCGCCAGGCGATCCTGTTCGCCGGGGGCTGCGCCGGCCTCGGTGGCGGAGTGCTGGTGCTCGGCCAGATCGGCATCAACGGCTACCAGGCCGGGCACGTCGGGCTGAAGGGGATCATCGCCATCGCCGCGGTCATCTTCGGCGGCTGGACGCTGCGCGGCACCGTGCTGGGGTGCGTGCTGTTCGCCTACTTCTTCGCCTTCCAGCAGGTGAAGAAGGTGGACATCAACCCGCAGCTCAACGCCGCGCTGCCGTACCTGGTGGCCCTGGCGGTCACCGCCGTGTTCGCCAGCAGGACCCGCCAGCCCGCGGCGCTGGCCCAGCCGTTCGTGCGCGGGTTGACGTGAACACCCGGTTCCGCGTCGTGGCCACGGTGCTTGGCGCACCGCACGCCGGTGAGTTGGCCCGGTTCTACGCCCGCCTCACCGGATGGCCGGTGGCCGTGGACGAGGGCGACTGGGCGATCCTGCGAGATCCGGCCGGTGGCGCCGGACTGTCGTTCCAGACGGAGGCCGGCTACCGCCCGCCGGTGTGGCCAGAGACGCCCGGAGCACCGCAGATGATGATGCACCTCGACATCGCCGTGGACGACCTCGACGGCGGGGTCGGCGAGGCGATCGCCGCCGGGGCCCGGCTGGCCGCGCACCAGCCGCAAGAGGACGTCCGCGTCCTGCTCGACCCCGCCGGTCACCCGTTCTGCCTGTTCCTCGACAGCCGCCGCCCGGCCGACGTGTGCCGCGCCTACCTCGACGCCTTCGCCACCGGCGATCCCGATCAGGTCACCCAGTGGGTCACCGACGACTTCGCCAACCGCCACACCGCGGCCCTCGGCAGCGGGTGTGTGGGCAAGGCCGAGTACAGCGCCAGGGTCCCCGGGTTCCTGGCGTCGATGCCCGGGCTGCGCTACGAGGTCGTCGACGTCGTTAACAACGGCGACCGCGTCGACATCGCCTACCTGCTGCGCGCCCACGTCAACGGCAACCAGATCGCCCTCCCGGGGGTGATGCGCCTCGTGGTCCGTGACGGGCTGATCGCCGAGCGCACCGACTACTGGGACAGCCTGTCGTTCCAGCGCCAGGCCGGTCTGGCCTGACCGGGCGCGCTACCAGGTGGGGAACTTGGCCTTGTCCGGCAGACCGCTGCGGGCGGTGATCGCCTCACCCATCTGCTGAGCGTCGGCCCACAGCCGCTGCTCGTCGATCGTGGTGCAGTGGCCGTCCTCGACGACCACGGCGCCGTCCACCAGCACGGTGTGCACGCCGCGCCCGTCGGCGCTCCACACCAGTTGGTTGATCACGTTGAGCACCGGCCGCCACTCCGGCCGGTCCGTGTCGTGCAGCACCACGTCGGCGCGCTTGCCGGGCTCCAGCGAAGCGATCTCGCCGTCGAGCAGCATGGTGCGCGCCCCACCGATGGTGGCCATCTCGTAGGCGTGCTCGGCGGGGAACATCTGTGGGTCGGTGCGGGCGTCCTTGAACAGCCCGGCCACCAGGTAGGTGGCGCGCATCAGGTCGCTGTAGTTCGAGGCGTTGTTGCCGTCGGTGCCGATGGACACGTTGATGCCCCGCTGCACCATCTCCGGGAACTTGCCCACCTGGGTGACGCCGTAGCTGACCTTCAGCGCCGTCGTGGGACAGTGCACCACGTTGGCGCCGGTCTCGGCGATGATCGCCAGCTCGGTGTCGTCGATGCGCACGACGTGGGTCATCGCCACGTTGCCGCCCAGTACGCCCAGCTCGCCGAGGTGCGCCATCGGCCGCTGGCCGAACTCGGCGATGAACCCGTCGGGGTCAAGCTGCGCTGGGCTCATATGGAAGCTCAGCCCGACACCGTGCTCGTCGGCCAGTGCCTTGGCCGCCCGCCACAGCGGGTCGCTGCAGGTGGTGTGGCCCACCAGGATGCTCCAGGCCGACACCCGCCGGTCGTCGGCCGGGGCGAAGCGGTCGAGCTGGCGACGGAGGTGCTCGACGGCCTGGTCGGTGCTCTGGCGGTAGACCCCCGGCTCGGGCGGGAGATCCCACACCCAGCGCCCCACCCTGGCGCGGATCCCGGTCTCCACCAGGCCGTCGACCACGTCGTCGAGGAACCGGATCGTGCCGGCCTCCAGGAACGTCGTGGTTCCGCTGCGCAGCATCTCCACGGCGGCGAGCTGTGCCGATGTCCGTTCCTCGGCGGCGTCGAACACGCTGTAGAGCGGGCACAGCCACTCGAACACGTTCTCCACGAACGGGGTGTCGTCGGGGACGTAGCCGCGCGTCAGCGGTTCCCCGGTCACGTGGATGTGGGTGTTCACCATGCCGGGTGTCACCACGAAGCGCGGCCCACCGATGGTTCGGGCCGGGGCGAAGCGGCGGCGCAGGTCGGCGGCCTTGCCGACCGCGACGATCCGTGACCCGTGCACGGCCACCGCACCGTCGAGGATGATGTCGCGCGCCGCGTTCATCGTCACCACATGGGAGCCGGTGATCAGCAGGTCGCAGGGCTCGGTGGCGTCAGTCATGCTCCTCCGTTCGTCGCCACGTAGACGAGGTTGAATCCGATGGGTTCCAGTAGGCGCACGCCGCGGAACCCAGCGTCCCGCAGCCAGCCGGTGACGGTCTCGTTGGTCAGCACGCCGCCGCGGCGGGTGTTGGCCAGCATGGTCAGCCCCATCTGCACGCCGAAGCCGTTGAGCCGGCGCTCGTTGTCGGCGAAGTAGTCGGCGACGATCAGCTGGCCGCCCGGTGCCAGCGCCCGGCGAGCACGCCCCAGCAACGCCCTGGCGCGATCCTCCCCTTCGGTGCGCAGCAGGTGACCGAGCACGACGATGTCGTAGGCCTGGTGTTCGACGGTGATCTCGTGCATGTCGCCAGGGCGCAGCGTGATCCGGTCGGCCAGCCCGTGACGCTGCGCCTCGTCGGCCGCGCCCTCGATCACCCCGGGAAGGTCGTTCACCACGGCCACCGAGTCCGCCGACTGCTGCAGGACGGCGATGGCCCACGGCGCCCGCCCGGCGCCGAGGTCGAGGACGCGCAACCCCGGTCGCCTGGCCCAGCCGAGGCGCAGGCCGAGGCGGGTCGCGGCGCGTAGCTGGGTCGCGAACGTGGCCGCCACCAGTGGGCCGTAGAACGCCGCCGGGTCGTCCTCGATGGGCGTGGCCACTCGCCCGGCGCGCACCGCGCCGGCCAGGTCCTGCCAGTTGGCGTGCGGTCCCGGGGCGATGCGGATCAGCCCGGCCATCGATGCCGCGCCGTTCGTGCACAGGTACCGTTCGGCGGTCTCGGTGAGCTCGTAGCGGCCCTCGAGCTGGTCGAGGAATCCGCAGGTGACCATGGCGTCGGCCAGGTGGGCGAGGTGGGCGGCGGACACGCCCAGCTCCTGCGCCAGCGGCTCGACGGCGCATGGGGCGAGGCGCTCGACGGCGTCGAACAGCCCGAGGTCCACCGCGGCCACCAGCGCCCAGTACGCCCCGAACCCTTGGATCACGGCCCACACCGGCGCCGAGGGTGGCGGCTTGCGGTCACGCCACGGGCGGCCCTGGCGGGCCATGGTATGGGTCTTCTTCAGCTCCGGGAACGGCGAATCGGTGGCCACGGCCGC
>WBZP01002875.1_pt1 | contig 19390 bp, 16 predicted proteins | sample 5204301 | NCBI WGS metagenome assembly WBZP01 (sample SAMN12412401, study PRJNA552823) | activated sludge metagenome | isolation source: activated sludge from nitrification reactor of wastewater treatment plant... | place: USA: Pennsylvania | collected 2017 | reverse complement strand
TCGATCTGCACGGCGCGGAAGAAGTTGGCGTGGGACAGCGTCCAGTCGCGCACCTCGACGGCGACGGGCATCGCCGCGGCGACCTCGCGCGCCACCGCGGGCGCCGCGAACAGGTCGTCGACCTTGAGCCGCACGCCGGTGACGCCTTCCACGCGATAGAGCCGCGCCGCGTCGTCGATGTTGACCAGCGCCAGCCCGTTGTCGAACTCGTACATCCCGATCTCGAACACGCCGACCAGCCGGAAGGTCTTGAGCCGCGGCAGCGTCCCGGCCGCCGTGACGCTGCCCTGCGGGACGACGACGACGACCGGATCCCCCTCGCGCACGCCCAGCGCCCGCGCGAGCTCGACGCCGAGCACGATCCCGAACTCGCCGGGCTTGAGCGCGGCGAGCGACCCCGTGCGCATCCGCCGTCCGAAGTCGGCCACGCCATCCTCCAGCGCCGGGTCGATGCCGCGCACCAGCGCGCCGCGGTTGATCGCGCCGGCCGAGAGCATCGCCTGCCCGAGCACGTACGGTGCGGCCGCCTGGACGCGCGGCGACGCGCGCGCGATCCGCATCACTTCCGCCGACTCGGCCAGCACCGGCAGGCCCCGGATCTCGATGTGCGAGGCGGCCGACAGGATCCGGTTGCGCAACTCCTCCTGGAAGCCGTTCATCACCGACAGCACGACGATCAGCGCCGCGACGCCGAGCGCGATGCCGGCCATCGACGTCAGCGAGATGAACGGGATGAAGCGGTTGCGGCCGGAGCCGCGGCGCGCGCGCGTGTAGCGCAGGCCGATCGCAATCTCGTACGGGGTCACGGGATGGCTCTCGTGTTGCGCGCCCGGGGGCGGCCCGGCGGCGCCGACGGGTGCTCGCAGCACTGCGCGCCGGTGCCCGCCCGAAGGGCGTTCCGGCGGGCGGAGCGCCGCATCAGGACTCCCAGTCGACGACGTGCCGGGCGGTGAGGAGCGGCCCGATCACGCCCTTGGCCGCGAGGTGCAGCGGGTGCGCCTGGTACGCGTCGAGCGCCGCGCGGTCGGCGAACTCCGAATAGAGGACGACGTCGTGGGCGTCACCGTCGTAGCCGATGTCGATGCCGACCTCGATGCGCGTGAGCCCGGGGATCCGGCCGGCGAGCGATTCGAGTTCCGCCTTCACCTGTGCTGCGTGTTCGGCTTTCCGGGCGGGATCCCTGATCTTCCAGATGACGACGTGCTTCAGCATGGCGGGCGAGCGACAGGAGCGTGACGTGGGAGCGTGGGATTATCGCATGCTAATCTTCGCCCCCTCCCCGGCGCCGGCCGCAGTGCCTGCCGGACCCCACGCCGCCTGCCGATGCGCCTCGTCCTGGGCCTACCCGGCCTCCTTGCCGCCGACCCCGTGCCGCCACTGCCCGGCCTCGCCCGGCTGCTGCGCGCGGCGAGATCGCCGGTCGGCATCGCCCCGACGATCGCGCACGCGCTGGCGCACGACTACGGCGTCGAGCGCGCCGGCGACTGGCCGCTGGCGGCACTGCGCCTGGCCGCCCTCGGCCACGACCCGAAGCGCGACTGGTGGCTCGCCGCCGACCCCGTCACGCTCGTCGCCGACCAGGCCGACGTGCGCATCGCCGGTGCCGTCGCGGACCTGTCGGCGGCGGAGGCCGAGGCGCTCCTCGACGCACTGAACGCGCACTTCGCTCCCGACGGCCTCGGCTTCGTCGCCGCGACCCCGAACGCGTGGTTCGTCGGCAGCGCGAGCGCCCACGCGGTCACGACGCACCCGCTCGCCTGCGCGATCGGCCGGCCGCTGCGGGAGCTGCTGCCGGGCGGGCCCGCCGGCCGCACCTGGCGGCGGTGGAGCCACGAGATCGAGATGCTGCTCTCCGCGCACCCGGTCAACCGCGCGCGCGACGCCGCCGGGCGCGCGCTCGCCAACGGCCTGTGGTGGAGCGACGGCGGCACGCTGCCCGCAGGCGGCCGGTCGCCGGGGGCGACGTTCGCCGACGATCGCGCGGTGGTGGCGCTGGCCGCGCACGGCGGCGAGCGCGCACGCGCGGTGCCGGCGGACCTCGCCTCGGCGCGGCGGGCCGCCGCGACGGCGGACGGGCTGGTCGTCGTCCTGCCCCCGCCGCTCGACGCGTCCACGCTCGATGCCGCGTGGACGCGCGCGGCGTGGGACGCGCTCCTGGCGGGCGAATTCGACCCCGTCGTCGTTGTCGCCGACGGCGGCGGCCGCGCGCTCACCTGGACCGCAGCGCGACCCGGCCCGTGGGCGCGCCTGGCTGCGCGCGCCGCACCGCCGGCACTTTCCGCGCTGCTCCGACCGGAGCTGCCCAAAGCCTGATGGACATCGTCCGCCGCCCGGTGCCGCCGGCCGCCGCCGCCCTTGCCGCCGCCGGCGTGCCGCCGGTGCTCGCCCGCGTCTACGCTGCGCGCGGCGTGAGCGGACCGGACGACCTCGACACCGGCCTTGCCACGCTGCCGTCGTTCGCGTCGCTCAAGGGCGCGGCGGTGGCGGCGGAGCGCCTCGCCGATGCGATCGCACGCAATGAGCGGATCGTGATCGTCGCCGACTACGACGCCGACGGCGCGACCGCCTGCGCGGTCGGCGTTCGCGGTCTCGCCGCCATGGGCGCGAACGTCGATTTCGTCGTTCCCAACCGGTTCGAGTACGGCTACGGGCTCACCCCGGAGATCGTGGCCCAGGCGCAGGAGCGCGGACCGCGCGTCCTCGTCACCGTCGACAACGGCATCGCCAGCCACGACGGCGTGGCCGCGGCGACGCGCGCCGGCGTCGACGTGCTGGTCACCGATCACCACCTGCCGGGCGCGACGCTGCCGCCGACGCCGTGGATCGTCGACCCGAACCAGCCGGGCTGCGAGTTCCCGTCCAAGCACGTCGCCGGCGTGGGCGTGATGTTCTACGTGCTGCTCGCGTTGCGCGCGGAGTTGCGCCGCCGCGGCCGCTTCGGCGCCGCGTCGGGGCCGCCGCTCGCGGACCTGCTCGACCTGGTCGCGCTCGGCACCGTCGCCGACGTCGTGCGCCTGGACCGCGTCAATCGCGTGCTGGTCGCGCAGGGGCTCGCCCGGATCCGCGCCGGCCGTGCCCATCCGGGCGTGGCCGCGCTGTTCGCCGCCGCCGGCCGCGACCCCCGCCGCGCGACCTCGTACGACCTGGGCTTCGTCGCCGGGCCGCGGCTCAACGCGGCCGGGCGCCTTGCCGACATGAGCGTGGGCATCCGGTGCCTGCTCGCCGACACCGCGGCGGCGGCGCTGCCGCTGGCCACGTTGCTCGACCGCTACAACCGGGAGCGCCGGGAGATCGAGAGCGGAATGCAGGAGGCGGCGCTGGCCGCCGTCGAATCGGTGGGGGGCATCGGCGACGCGTGCTCGCTCACGCTGTACGACGAGGGCTGGCACCAGGGCGTCGTCGGCATCGTGGCGTCGCGGCTCAAGGACCGCTTCCACCGGCCGACCGTGGTGTTCGCCCGCGGCGGCGGCGGCGAGCTCAAGGGCAGCGGCCGCTCGATCGCGGGACTGCACCTGCGCGACGCGCTCGACCTCGTCGACAAGCGCGCACCCGGCCTCATCGCGCGCTTCGGCGGGCACGCGCATGCCGCCGGGCTGACGATCGCCGAAGCGGGCCTGCCGCGCTTCCGGGAACTGTTCGAGCAAGTCGCCCGCGACGCGCTCTCGCCGGCGCAACTCGCCAAGGTGCTGGAAACCGACGGCGAGCTCGGCGCCGACGAGCTCGACTTAGCACTTGCGCGCGCGACGCGCGCCGCCGTCTGGGGGCACGGATTCGACCCGCCGTTGTTCGACGGCGTGTTCGAGGTCGCCGACCAGCGCATCGTCGGTGCCCGCCACTCGCGGCTCGTCCTCGCGCGCCCCGGAACGCCGGAGCGCACGGCGTTCGCGGCGATGCTCTTCGGCCACGCCGACCCCCTGCCCCCGCGCATCCGCGCCGCCTTCCGTCCCGACGTCAACGAGTGGAACGGCGCCGAGTCGCTGCAGCTCGTCGTCGTGCACTGGCAGAGCGCCGCGCCCTGAATGCATCGCGTGCGGGTGCAGCACGATCCGGGCGACCGGGCCTGGCCTGCGGCCACCGACGCGCGCGGCAAAGCGCGGCGAAGCCATTGTTTTGATGCCGATCAATTCTTCGGCAAACGCCGTTGGAGGAAGCGGGTCGCAGCCGATCTTTGCGTTGTGCGGCGCAGCACCTTCGACTATATTGGTTGATACTCGGAGCCGCCCATCGCGGCCCCCCTCCACTCGAAAGGACGCGATCATGCGCTTGGCGAACAAGATCTCGATCATCACCGGAGGCGCACAGGGCATCGGCGAAGCGACGGCGCTGAAGTTCGGCCGCGAAGGCGCGAAGGTCGCGGTCTGCGACGTGAACCTGCCGCTGGCGCAGGCCGTAGCCGATGCGATCGTCAAGGCTGGCGGCGAGTCGCTGGCGTTCAAGGTCGACGTCACCAGCACCCAGGACATCGCCGCGATGGTGTCGGCGGTGATGGCCAAGTGGGGCCGCATCGACGCGCTGGTCAACAACGCCGGCATCCTCGCCGACGCGCAGCTGAAGAAGATGACCGAGGAGCAGTTCGACCGCGTCATCGACGTCAACCTCAAGGGCACGTACAACTGCACGCGCGCCGTCGTCGACATCATGCTCGCGCAGGGCAGCGGCAGCATCACCAACGCGTCGTCGATCGCCGGCCTGTACGGCAACTTCGGCCAGACCAACTACACGGCGACCAAGTGGGCGGTGATCGGGATGGCCAAGACTTGGGCGAAGGAGCTCGGGCCCAAGGGCATCCGCGTCAACGCGGTCGCCCCGGGGTTCGTCGCGACGCCGATCCTGTCGTCGATGCCCGAGAAGGTCATCAAGATGATGGAGGAGAAGGTGCCGCTGCGCCGCCTCGGCAAGCCCGAGGAGATCGCCAACACCTATGCGTGGCTGGCCTCCGACGAGGCGAGCTACGTCAACGGCGCGGTGATCGAGGTGTCCGGCGGCTGCGTGCTCTGACGGCGGAAGGAGACCGAGGCACCCCGGGGGGCGGCTGCGACGCGGCCGCCCTCGCCTTTGGCGGGCACGCCGGGCGGCGCGATCAGCCCGACGTTCGACTTGAGCGCGCCTCCCCGGGGGAGTAGGATGCGCGCTGTCTTTCGAAGCCCGTCGCGCCCTTTGCCATGCACGCTGCCATCGCCTCCGTCCTGCTGCTGTTCGCCGTTGCGGCGTCTGCGCCGCCGGCCGCCGCCCAGAAGGGCGACGCCGCACCCCGGGTCGACACCTACATCTGCCCGAACAGCACGAGCCCGGCCGCGATCGACTGCTTCCTCAACGCGGTCGAGCACCTGTACACGATGTGCCGGCAGGTCAAGAGCATCGAGATCATCGAGTTCGGCTACGAGAAGTCCGACGAGGGCGTCAACGGCGCCAAGAGCGAGTACTGCGTCGACAAGCACCGGGTGTCGATGACCCGGCCGTACCAGGCGGCGCTGCGCGAGGCCACCGGCAGCAAGACCGCCGTCGACCAGTTGCGCGCCCTGCACGAGCAGTGGCAGCAGGCGCTGCAGGCGCTCAAGTGGAAGCCCGGCGAGTCCGACGGCGACTACAAGGCCCGCGTCGGAGCGCCCTACGACACGTTCAAGGAGCGCGCGGCGGCGGTCCGCGACGCGCTGCAGGCGAGCCTTTCGGTCAAGGAGGCGCAGGCAGCACCGCCGGCCAGGGCGGCCAAGGCGGTTGGCAAGGCTGCACCGGCACCGGCCGCCAAGCCCGCTGCCCCGGCCGCGGGCGCGAGCCGCTGAATCCGCCGGCCAACCCCGCGCCGGCCGCCTCCGGCACCGTCCCGGGCGCGCTCGCGGCCGAGCTCGCCGCGGTGTTCGGCCCGGGCGGGCCGCTCGACCGCGCGCTGCCCGGGTTCCGCTTCCGGGTGCAGCAGCTCGACATGGCACAGGCGGTCGCCGCCGCGATCGCCGCGCGAACGCCGCTGATCGCCGAAGCCGGCACCGGAACCGGCAAGACTTTCGCCTACCTCGTCCCGGCGCTGCTCTACGGCGGCAAGGTCATCGTGTCGACCGGCACCAAGACGCTGCAGGACCAGCTGTTCGGGCGCGACCTGCCGACGGTCCGCGACGCGCTGCGGCTGCCGGCGACGCTGGCGCTGCTCAAGGGCCGCGCCAACTACGTCTGCCACCACCACCTCGCGCGCACGGCGGCCGAGGGGAAGCTGCCCTCGCGCGAAGACGTGCGCCACCTGCCGAAGATCGTCGCGTTCGCGCGGGCTAGCGCCAGCGGCGATCGCGGCGAGCTCGCCGACGTGCCCGAGTTCGCCTCGATCTGGCCGCTGGTCACCTCGACCCGGGACAACTGTCTCGGCAGCGACTGCGCGCACCACGACGACTGCTTCGTGCTGAAGGCGCGCAAGGCGGCGCTCGAGGCCGACGTCGTGGTCGTCAACCACCACCTGTTCTTCGCCGACGTGATGCTGCGCGACGAGGGGCTGGCCGAGCTGCTGCCGGCCTGCAACACCATCGTGCTCGACGAGGCCCACCAGCTGCCGGACACCGCGACGCTCTTCTTCGGCGAGGAGGTGACCGCAGGCCAGCTCGCCGAGCTCGCGCGCGACGCCGAGGTCGCCGCCCGCACCACTGCCCGCGAGGTCGCCGACCTGCCCGACGCCGCCGCGGCGATTCCGCCGGCGATCCGCCGGCTGCGTCTCGCGCTCGGCGACACGCCGGCGAAGATCGCGCACGCGGCAGCGCTCGAGCGCGACGGCTTCAGCGCGGCGCTGGGCGAGCTCGCCGCGGCGCTCGACCGCGTGGCGACCGAATTCTCGCTGTTCGCCGAGCGCAGCGAGGACCTGGCGCAGTGCGCGGCCCGGGCGGTGAGCGCCGCCGGCGCACTCGCCCGCTGGCGCAGTACCGACGGCGGCAGCGAGGACGCCCCGGACGAGCGCTGGATCCGCTGGGTCGACGTCACGACCACCGGCTGGCAGCTGCACGCCTCGCCGCTGTCGGTCGCCGACCTCTTCTCGCGGCAGGTGAAGGCCTCGGGGCGGGCCTGGATCCTCACTTCGGCCACGCTCGCCGTCGGCGGCGACTTCGCGCTCTACCAGCACGAGCTCGGTCTTGCGGATGCCGCCACCGGCTGCTGGGACTCGCCGTTCGACTACGCCCGCCAGGCGCTGCTCTACGTCCCGCAGGGCCTGCCCGCGCCCAATTCGCGCGAGCACACCGAGGCGGTCGTCGCCGCGGCGCTGCCGGTGCTCAAGGCGAGCGGCGGCCGCGCGTTCCTGCTGTTCACGACGCTGCGCGCGCTCAACGCCGCGCGCGAACTCCTCGCCGCGGCGATGCGCGAAGCCGGGCTCGACTGGCCGCTGCTGGTGCAGGGTGACGGCTCGCGCAGCGAGCTCCTCGCCCGCTTCCGCGAGCTCGGCAACGCCGTGCTGCTCGGCAGCCAGAGCTTCTGGGAGGGCGTCGACGTTCCCGGCGACGCCCTGTCGGTGGTGGTGATCGACAAGCTGCCGTTCGCGCCACCCGACGATCCACTGCTCTCCGCGCGCCTCGACGCGCTCAGGGCCGAGGGCGGCAACCCGTTCTTCGACTACCAGCTGCCGCAGGCGACGATCAGCTTGAAGCAGGGTGCCGGCCGGCTGATCCGCAGCGAGACCGACCGCGGCGTGCTGATGATCTGCGACCCGCGGCTCACCGACAAGCCCTACGGCAGGCGCATCTGGCGCAGCCTGCCGCCGATGCGGCGCACGCGCGCGATCGCCGACGTCGAGGCGTTCTTCGCCGCCGGCACGGCGGCGGCCGGTTGACCGCGCGCGGCCGTCGCCCGCGACGCAGCGGGCCGGCCGACCGCTACCAGAACTGCCACCAGGGCTTGGGCGGCGGCCCGGCGACGTACTTGCCGTTCGGGAACGTCTTCCTGAGGATCGCCTCGGAGTCGTCGCGCAGCTGGGTCATGCCGAGCTTGTCGTAGGCCTTGACCAGCACGTCGAGCGCGTCCTCGTTGGCCGGGGTGCGCGGGAAATTGACCAGCGAGTTCTGCGCGCGATTCACGGCGGCGACGTAGGCGCCGCGATTGTAGTAGTAGCGCGCGACCTTGACCTCGTAGGTCGACATCGCGTTGGTGAGGTACTGCATCCGCAGGATCGAGTCCTCGGCGTACTTGCTGTACGGGAACTTGGCGACGAGCTCGCGGAAGGCGGCGAACGACTCGCGCATGTTCTTCGGCTCGCGTTCGGAGATGTCGAGCTCGTAGACGTAGCCCAGCAACCCCTGGTCCTCGCGGAAGTGGACGAGGCCCTTGAGGTAGTAGGCGTAGTCGACGTTCGGGTGGTTCGGGTAGGTGCGGATGAAGCGGTCGGCGGCGGCGACCGCGGCGGCGGTCTCCTGCGCGCGGTAGTTCGCGTACGCGGACTCGAGGATCGCCTGCTGCGCGTAGCGGCCGTAAGGGAAGCGCGCCTCCAGGCTCTCGTAGAGCTTGATCGCCCGCGTATAATTGCCCTCCCGCAGCGCGCCGTTCGCCTCGCTGTAGAGCCGCTCGGCGCTCCAGTTGGCGGTTTCGTCCTTGGCATCGGGCAGCCACTGGCAGCCGCCGATCGCCAGCAGGAGCAGCAGCGCCGCCAGCGCGCGTGCGAGGACCCCGGGGTGCGGCAGCAGGGCTCGGCGGATCGTCGTTGCGGACATCGGTAGGGGTCGCGACTCGGGCGTCGGGAGTGACCGGACCGCTCATTATAGCCGACGCCCCTCGCGCGACCCGACGGCACCCCATGACCTCCGCAGCGGTTCCGCACCCCCCTCCGGCCGGCGGCGCGCCCGCGCACGCCGGGACGACGGTGACGCACCGGCTGGTCCTGCCGGCCACCGCCGCCGGCGAGCGGACCGACGCGGCGCTCGCAGAGGCGCTGCCGCAGTACTCGCGCAGCCGGCTGCGCCGCTGGATCGACGACGGCCACGTGTGGATCGACGGCGCGCCGGCGCAGGCGACGCGCAAGGTCCGCGGCGGCGAGGAGGTCGTCGTCGTTGCGGCCGCCGACACGGCCACGGGCACGCACGCTCCCGAAGCCATCGCGCTCGCCGTCGTGTACGAGGACGACGCGCTGATCGTCGTCGACAAGCCCGCCGGGCTGGTCGTGCACCCGGGCAGCGGCAACCGGGCCGGGACGCTGCTGAACGCGCTCTTGCACCACGCACCCGGGCTCGAGGCGATCCCGCGCGCCGGCATCGTGCACCGGCTGGACAAGGACACCAGCGGACTGCTCGTGGTGGCGAAGACGCTGGAAGCGCAGGTCGACCTGGTGCGCCAGCTGCAGGCGCGCAGCGTCAGGCGCGAGTACGCCGCCGTCGCCGTCGGCGACCTCGTCCGCGGCGGTACCGTCGACGCGCCGATCGGCCGGCACCCGACGCGGCGCACCACGATGGCCGTCGTGGCCGCGGGCAAGCCCGCACGCACCCATTACGACGTCGTCGAGCGGTTCGGCGTCGCCACGCTGCTCGCCTGCCGGCTGGAGACCGGGCGCACGCACCAGATCCGCGTGCACCTCGCCGCGCTCGGCCACCCGCTGGTCGGCGACCCCGCCTACGGCCGTCGGCAGCCGATCGCGTTCGGCCGCCAGGCGCTGCACGCCCGGCGCCTGGGGCTCGTCCATCCGGTGCACGGTGCCCTTTGCCAGTGGGAATCGCCGCTGCCGGAGGACTTTTCCGGGCTCCTCGCGCGACTCGGCGCCGCGGCGGGGCGATGACGGTGTCAGGGCGCACCGACACCAACGCGCGCATCGCCGCAGCCGGGTTCGACTGGCTGACGCCCGACTGGCCGGTGCCGGTCGCGGCGGGCGCGTTCGCGACCACGAGGAACGGGGGCACGAGCCGCGCGCCGCGGGCGTCGCTCAACCTCGCATCGCACTGCGGCGACGACCCCGCCGCGGTGGCGGAAAACCGCGGGCGGGTGGGCGCCTTCCTGCCGGGGCCGCCGGTCTGGCTCGAGCAGGTGCACGGCTGCGCGGTCGCGCGCCTCGATGCATTGAACGTCGACGCCGCCCGGCGGATGCCGCCGATCGCCGACGCGTCGGTGACCGCGCTGCCGGGCGTGCCCTGTGCCGTGCTCACGGCCGACTGCCTGCCGGTGCTCTTCGCCGACCGCGAGGGCGCCGGCGTGGGCGCGACGCACGCCGGCTGGCGCGGCCTCGCCGCGGGCGTGCTCGAAGCCACCGTGGCGGCGCTCGCCGGGCTCGGCGTGCCCCCGGGACGGCTCGTCGCCTGGCTCGGTCCGGCGATCGGTCCGCACGCGTTCGAAGTCGGCCCGGAAGTGGTCGCAGCGTTCTGCGACCGCGATCCCGCGGCAGCGGCGGCGTTCGTCGCCCACCCTGGCGGCCGATGGCGCGCCGACCTTTACGCGCTCGCGCGGCACAGGCTCGCCTCGGCCGGCGTCGTCGCGGTGGCGGGCGGGGGGCATTGCACGTTCGCCGAGCACGACCGGTTCTTTTCGTACCGGCGCGAGCGCGACACCGGGCGCCAGGCGGCGTTCGTCTGGCGCGCACCCGACGCGGCCGGCGTATAATCGACTTGCAACCGAGTTGCAAATCCGCACCGCCCGCGCACCCCGTCCGCCTCCCGCCCGTGACCCCGCTCGTTCAGATCGTCCTCGCTTCGCTCACCGGCGGCGTGCTCGCGACCCTCGCCGCGGCGGGCACGCTGGCGCTGCACCCGTCGTGGATCTCGCGCCTGGTCTCCTTCGCGGTCGGCGCGCTGCTGGGCGCGGTGTTCCTCGAACTGCTGCCGCACGCGCTGACCGAGGCGACTCCGCAGCAGGTGATGGGCACGGTGCTCGCGGGCCTGCTGGGCTTCTTCCTGCTGGAGAAGCTCGTGCTGTGGCGCCACGCCCACGGTCACGGCGAGCACGACGACGACGCCGAGGAAACCGAGCACGAGCACGCGCTGCACAGCCACGGCGGCAGCGACGGCGGGCGCTCCGGGCTCATGATCCTGGTTGGGACCAGCGTCCACAACTTCTGCGATGGCGTGGTCATTGCGGCATCGTTCCTCGCCGACACGACGCTGGGCATCGCGACTACCGTAGCCATCGTCGCCCACGCGGTGCCGCAGCAGGTCGGCGATTTCGCCGTTCTGCTGCACTCCGGCTTCACCCGCACGCGTGCGTTCGCGTACAACGTCGCCGTCGGCACGGCGACGCTCGTCGGCGCGCTCGCCGGCTACTTCGCCCTCGCCGGCATGCAGCAGGCGCTGCCGACGGTGCTCGCCATTGCCGCGGCGAGCCTGCTCTACGTCGCCGTCGCCGACCTCATCCCCAGCCTGCACCGGCGTCCCGAGCCCATCGAGACGGCCAAGCAGTTGGCGCTGATCGGGCTGGGTCTGGCGATGATCGGCGGCGCGCACATCCTGCTCGAGCATTGACCGCGCGCCCGCCACGACGCACCTGCTGCGCACCCCGATTGTGCGCGGCACGACGCTCAAGCTAACATCGCGGCTTCGCCCGGCCGGGTGCTCGCGCACGGTCGATGCCGCCGGCCGTCCCGCTCGAGCGCTCCCACCCGATCACGCGCAGGTGAACGATGCCACCGAAGCCGCCGCCGCTGGAGATGCCCCCTCCGTTCGATGCGGCGCTGCACTGGCGCCAGGTCAGCGCCGAGTGGGCGAAATGGCTGGTCAGGCCCACGCTCGACACGCCGGCACCCGACGCGCGGTTCGCGCTGCCGCACTTCCCGCCGTTTCTGCCGGCGTCGGCAATGCACCTGCCGCCGGTGGTCGCGACCGGAATGGTCGACCCGCGCGCGCTGATCGAGCTCAACGCCCGGTACCAGCCGCGGTTGCGTGCGCTCTGGGAGGCCGCCAGCGCCGCAGCCGACCCCGGCCGCGACGGCCCGAAGGCGATTCCCGAGGTGGCCGCGTCCCCGGCGGGGGATCGCCGCTTTCTGGCGCCGGAGTGGACCGAGCTGCCGTACTTCGCGCTGATGAAGCAGAGCTACCTGCTCGCCGCCGAATACCTGACCGAGCTGGCGGCGCTCACGCCGCTGCCGGAGCACGACCGGCACCGCCTGGCGTTCATGACCCGGCAACTCGTCGACGCGATGGCGCCGACGAACTTCCCGGCGACCAATCCCGACGTCATCCGCCGCGCCGTGGAGACCGAAGGCAGGAGCCTCGTCCAGGGCGCGACCAATCTCGTCGTCGACGCCCGCAAGGGACGCATCTCGATGAGCGACGAGGCGGCGTTCGAGGTCGGGCGCAACCTCGCGATCACGCCAGGGAGCGTCGTCTTCCGCAACCAGCTCTTCGAACTCATCCAGTACGACGCCACGACGCCGCGCGTCCACCGGCGGCCGCTCTTGATCGTGCCGCCGTGCATCAACAAGTACTACATCCTCGACCTGCAGCCCGACAACTCGTTCGTGCGCTGGGCCGTCGGCGAGGGGCACACGGTGTTCCTGGTCTCGTGGCGCAACATCCCGAAGGAGCTCGGTGCCGTGACCTGGGACGACTACCTCGAGGAGGCCGTGCTCACGGCGATCGAGGTCGTCAAGGAGATCTCGGAGAGCCCGACGATCAACACCCTGGGCTTCTGCGTCGGCGGAACGCTGCTGTCGTGCGCGCTTGCGGTGCTGGCGGCGCGTCGCGACCGCAGCGTCGAGAGCACGACGCTGCTGACGACGATGCTCGACTTCGCCGATCCCGGCGAGATCGGCGTGTTCATCTCGCGCGAGCTCTTTGCCGCGCGCGAGCCGGCGCTGGCGGCCGGCCAGCGGGTCCACGGCAGCGAGCTCGCCAGCGCGTTCGCGAGCCTGCGCGCGAACGATCTCGTGTGGAACTACGTCGTCGGCAACTACCTCAAGGGCGAGACACCGCCGGCATTCGACCTCCTGTACTGGAACGGCGACTCGTCGAACCTTCCGGGGCCGATGTACGCGTACTATCTCAAGAACCTGTACCTCGAGAACCGGCTGCGCGAGCCGGGCGACCTGACCATGGCCGGCGAGAAGATCGACCTCTCGCAGGTGAAGATGCCGACCTACGTGTTCGCCGCGCGCGAGGACCACATCGTCCCCTGGCGCTCGGCTTACCGGACCACCGGGCTCTACGGCGGCGACGTGACCTTCGTGCTCGGCGCGTCCGGGCACATCGCCGGAGTCGTCAACCCGGCGGCGAAGAATCGCCGCAACTACTGGACCAACACGCTGGTCACCGACGACGCCGACGACTGGCTGGCCCGTGCGGAGAGCCGCCCCGGCAGCTGGTGGCCGCACTGGGCGGCGTGGCTCGCCGGGCACGGCGGCGCGATGCAGGCCGCGCCTGCGGCCGCCGGCAGCCCCGCCCACCCGCCGATCGAGCGCGCCCCGGGCACCTACGTGCGCGAAGCCTCGGCCTGAAGCCGGGGCTCCTGCGGCCGACACGCTCCGCCGTCGGCGATGGCGGCGGACGTACGCAGCGGCCAACCAACGAGGAGAAGTGAACATGGTAGTGGAGAGCAAGCAGCGGATCGCGCTGGTGACCGGGGGCATGGGCGGGTTGGGCGAGGCGATCTGCGTCAAGCTCGCCGCGCTGGGCGACAAGGTCGTGACGACCTACTCGCCGGGCAACACCAAGGCGCAAACGTGGCTCGACAACATGCACCGGCTGGGCTACGGCTTCCTCGCCTATCCGTGCGACGTCACCGACTGGGACTCGTGCAAGGCCTGCGTCGCCGCGGTGACCCGCGACGTCGGCCCGATCGACGTGCTGGTCAACAACGCGGGCATCGTCCGCGACATGACGTTCAAGAAGATGGACAAGCCGGCGTGGGACGCCGTGATGCGGACCAACCTCGACAGCTGCTTCAACATGTCCAAGCAGGTGGCCGACTCGATGGTCGAGCGCGGCTGGGGCCGGATCATCAACGTCTCGTCGGTCAACGGCCAGAAGGGTGCCTTCGGCCAGACCAACTACTCGGCCGCGAAGGCCGGGATGCACGGCTTCACCAAGGCGCTGGCGCTGGAGATCGCAAGGAAGGGCGTCACCGTCAACACGATCTCCCCCGGGTACATCGGCACAAGAATGGTGTTGGCGATCCCGGCCGAAGTGCTCGACACCAAGATCATCCCGCAGATCCCGATGGGTCGCCTGGGCAAGCCGGAGGAAGTCGCCGGGCTGGTCGCCTACCTCGCGAGCGAGGAAGCGGCGTTCCTCACGGGCGCCAACATCTCGATCAACGGCGGCCAGCACATGTACTGATGCCCGCGCCGTGCGGCTCCGGCGGGCGTCCGCCGGCGCCGCGAGCGCGAAAAAAAAGCCCCACAGGTTGCCCTGCGGGGCGAGGCTGTATCTTCTAGGAGGAGGATGAAGATACAGAAGGAGACGTCCGGTCCCGCCGGCGCTGGCCGCACCGCCACACGCCGTTGGAATACTATTGCATTCTAGTGTGGCAATTTAGACGGCGGGCTCTAAACGCGCTGCACGTCACGAAGTCCGCTGCTGCGCTGCAGCAGCGGACTTCCAAACAAGACGGCGGGGCCCGACCGCGGCGCACGATGCTGCGCCGCGATCGCGCGCAAGAAAGAAAATCGGGCGGCAAGCGCTTGCTGCGAGTGCCGCCCGTCGTGTCGCGTTGGCTCGCCCCGCCGGCGCAGGACGCCGCGGCGCGAGTCCTTCGCCGAATCGCTTACGCGGCCTTGCGCGCCTTGGTTGCGGCGGCGGCCTTGGTCGCGTTGGCGGCGGCGGCACGGACGCTGGCGTCGGCCAGGCTCACGACCTGCTTGGTCGCCTTGTTGATCTGGTCGATCGCGGCCGTCGACGCGGCGAACGTCGACTTGAACGCGTTGACGGCGACGTCGGAGCCGGCCGGTGCCGACGCGCTCGCCTTCTCGACCCACGCGGCGACGCCCTTGGTGTAGCCGGCCCAGATGTCCTCGGCCAGCGCCGAGTACTGCGCCTGCGCTTCGGTCGCGAGCTCGTACAGGCTCTTCGAGTAGCCCATCGCGGCCTCGACGCCCGCTTCGGCGAGCTTCGCCCGCAGCGCCAGCAGCTCCTGGACATCCTTGACGGCGGCCGCGGCCTGCGCGCTCTCGACGCCCTGCGCGAGCGCCGACTTGGCGGCGAGCAGGTTCACCTTGGCAAGCTTCTCGGCGTTCTCGATCGCGAGCGCGGCGAGCTTGGTCGCCTGGGCGACGTTGGTCTTGTTGATTTCGACGAATTGCTCGGCAGCGTTGTACATCGCGTTTCCTCTCCAATGAAGTGTCAGGTCGTCGGCCGTTTCCGGGAACTCGCGCTGGAGCTCGCCGCGCCACGCGGCCGGGAGACGCTTGCCCGGCCCCGCTTTGCTGCACCGCACAAAAGTCATTGTAGGGACGCTGCCGCGGCAAGTCAAGCCCCCTTTTTGTGCATTGCACAACGGTCAGGCCACTTGACCGGTTTTCGATTTCAAAGCGCCGACAAATCAGGTGGTTATAATGCGGCAATCGACCCAGAGGAGGGGACCATGAGCGACACGCCGCGATTGATCAAGAAATACCCCAACCGCCGCCTCTACGACACCGCCAACAGCGGCTACATCACGCTGGCCGACGTCAAGCAGATGGTTCTGGAGAACATCGAGTTCCAGGTCGTCGACGCGAAGTCCGGCGACGACCTCACCCGCGCGATCCTGCTGCAGATCATCCTCGAGGAGGAATCGGGCGGCCTGCCGATGTTCAGTTCCGAGATGCTCGCGCAGATGATCCGCTTCTACGGCACCGCGCAGCAGACGATGATGGGCACCTACATGGAGCAGAACGTCAAGGCGTTCCTCGGCATCCAGAAGAAGCTCCAGGAACAGGCGAAGCAGATCTACGGCGACAAGCTGCTGCTCACACCCGAGCTGTGGAAGCAGTTCATGCAGATGCAGGCGCCGGCGCTGCAGGGCATGCTCGGCAACTACCTCGAGCAGAGCGCGAAGCTGTTCATGGACATGCAGCAGCGGATGCAGGAGCAGACGCGCGGCATGTTCGCGGCATTCCCGTTCCCAAATTTCGCTGCCCCGCAGCAAACCGGCGCCGAAGAGCAGCAGTAGCCATCCGCCCCGGGCGCCGCGCAAATTGCCGGCTGCCGGCGCGGGGTTTCTTGCACCGCATCATTCGCCGGCTCGGCGTCGCTGCCGGCGGTTGTTTTTGCGACGCAGCACGGCGCGCCGGCAACCCTTTTCGAGGCCCCCACCCGCGAGCACCCGAGTGCTCGCCGTTCCGTTCCCGTTCGATCCCGCATCGCCACGATGACCCGCACCGCCGCCCGTCCGCCGAAACACCCCCGCCGCCGCACCGATGTGGGCGGGCCCACCATCGGCTTCGTCTCGCTGGGCTGCCCGAAGGCGCTCGTCGACTCCGAGGACATCCTCACCCGGCTCTCCGCCGAGGGCTATGCGATCGCGCCCACCTACGACGGCGCCGACCTCGTCGTCGTCAACACCTGCGGCTTCATCGACGCGGCGGTCGCCGAATCGCTCGACGCGATCGGCGAGGCGCTGGCCGAGAACGGCAAGGTGATCGTCACCGGCTGCCTCGGAGCGAAGGACGACGGCGCATTCGTGCGCGCCGCGCACCCGCGCGTGCTCGCGGTCACCGGCCCCCACGCCGCCGACGAGGTGCTCTCGGCGATCCACGCGCACCTGCCCCGGCCGCACGACCCGTTCACCGACCTCGTCCCGCCGCAGGGCGTCAAGCTGACGCCGCGCCACTACGCGTACCTCAAGATCAGCGAGGGCTGCAACCACCGCTGCACGTTCTGCATCATCCCGGCGCTGCGCGGCGATCTCGTCAGCCGCCCCGTCGGCGACGTGCTCGGTGAAGCGGCGCGCCTGTTCGCCACCGGCGTGAAGGAACTGCTGGTGGTCTCGCAGGACACCAGCGCGTACGGCGTCGACGTCCGCTACCGCACCGGGTTCTGGAACGGGCGGCCGGTCCGCACTCGGATGCTGGAGCTATCGTCGGCGCTCGACGCGCTGGCGCGTTCGCACGGCGCGTGGGTGCGGCTGCACTACGTCTACCCGTATCCGCACGTCGACGACGTCGTCGCCGCAATGACCGCCGACCCGGCGGCGGGCGGCCTGCTGCCCTACCTCGACGTGCCGTTCCAGCACGCGAGCCCGCGCATCCTGCGGCTCATGAAGCGGCCCGCCAACGCCGAGGGAACGCTCAAACGCATCGAGGCGTGGCGCCGCGCCCGGCCCGACCTCGTGCTGCGCAGCACGTTCATCGTCGGCTTCCCCGGCGAGACCGAGCGCGAGTTCGACGAGCTCCTCGCTTTCCTCGGGGCGGCCGAGCTCGACCGGGTGGGGTGCTTCGCCTATTCGCCGGTCGAAGGCGCTGCCGCCAACGCGCTGCCGGACCCACTGCCGGAGGACGTCAAGGAGGACCGGCGCGAACGCTTCATGGCGGCCCAGGCGAGGATCAGCGCGGCGCGGCTCGCCCGCCGTGTCGGGCAGGAGATGACCGTGCTGGTCGACGGCCGGGACGAGCACGGCAACGCCGTCGCGCGCTCGGCGGCCGACGCGCCGGAGATCGACGGCGTGGTGCGCATCACCGGCGGCGCGAAGCTCGCCGCGAAGCTCGCGATTGGCAGCTTCGCACGGGTCCGCATCACCGGCAGCGACCTGCACGACCTCGACGCGCAGGCGCTGCCGTAGGCCCGGTTCGCGCCGTCGGTGCGAACGGCGAATGGTCAGAGCAGCGGCGGCAGGCCGGTGCCGCGCTCGGCCGGGGCTGGCGCGCGATCGCCGGTCATCGCGTCGGCGGCGACGACCCAGCCGCCCCCCATCGCCTTGTAGACGGCGACCGACGACGCGAGCACCGACGCGCGGATCACGGCCAGGTTGAGTTCGGCCGGAAACAGCGTCTGCTCGGCCTGCAGCACCGTCGAGTAGGACGTGTAGCCGCCGTTGAACTGCAGGCGCGCCAGCCGCGCGTAGGTCGCGAGCGCGTCGACCAGCCGCTGCTGCGCGGCGAGCTGCTCCGTCTGCTTCTGCGTGGCGACGAGCGCGTTGTCGACGTCGGCGAACGCGCTCTGCACCGCCTGCTGGTAGGCGAGGAGCGCCGCCTGCTGCGCCGCCTCGGCCTGCGCGACCTGGCCGCCGATCGCGCCGGCGGCGAACAACGGGCCCGCGATCTGCCCGGCGTAGCTCCAGGTGCGCGCCGGCCCGCTGAACAGCTTCGAGAGGTCTGCGCTGGCACTGCCCAGCGCCCCGGTGAGCGTGATCGCCGGGAAGTACAGCGCCTGCGCGGCGCCGATCTGGGCGTTGGCGGCGACGAGCTGCTGCTCGGACTGCAGCAGGTCGGGCCGCTGCAGCAGCAGCTGCGACGGCAGCCCGGCGGGGATCGGCGGCATCGCGAGCTCGCCGATCGGCTTCCCGCGGGCGATCGGCCCCGGGTTGCGCGCCAGCAGGATCGATAGCGCGTTCTCGGTCTGCGCGATCTGGTTCTCGATCAGCGGGATCTGCGCCAGCGCGGTCTCGTACTGCGACTGCGCCTGCGCGACGTTCATCTGCGACACCTGGCCGTATTTGAACTGCAGCTCGAAGAGCTTCACCGACTCGAGGTAGATGCCGGCGGTGCGCTTCGCGGTGGCGAGCTGCTCGTCCAGTCCCCGCAGCTGGACGTAGCCGCTGGCGACCGCGGCGACGAGGCTCAGGATGACGCCGCGGCGCGCCTCGTCGGTCGCGAGCAGGTTGGCGCGCGAGGCCTCGGTCAGCCGCCGGATGCGGCCCCACAGGTCGATCTCCCAGCTCGCCGCCAGCACCGCCTGGTACGCGCTGTCGGGGTTGGGGATCCGCGACGCCACCTCCGGCGCGAGCCCCGCCTCGGTGGAGCGCGCGCGCTGGCCCGCCCCGCTGTAGCCCAGCTGCGGAAAGAGCTGCGACCGGGTCTGTGTCAGCAGCCCCGCCGCCTGCTCGACGTTGGCCGCGGCGATCCTGACGTTGCGGTTGTTGGCGAGCGCCTCGGCGATCAGCGCGTCGAGCACCGGATCGCCGAACTGCTTCCACCACTCGGTGTTGGCGACCGTGGCCGCGTCCTTCGGCTCGAAGCGGTACGCGGCCGGTGTGTCCACCGGCGGGCGCGCGTAGTCGGGGCCGAGCGTGCAGCCGGCGACGAGCACGGCGGCGAGGCACGACGCCGCGAGCCGCCGCCGGTCGGCCGCTGCGGCGCATCGGAACCGGGCGCCCGATCCGCCCCGGTGCCGCGGCAGCCATTGCCGGTGCAGGATCGCTCTCATCCGGACCCCTCCCGCGCCGGTGCCGGCGTGGCAGGCGCGGCGGCCCCGGCAGCGGGCGGCACGGGCGCGCCAGCGGCGGGCTCGGCGCCTTTGGCGCCGCCCCGGCCCTCGGACAGCCGGTCGAACAGGTAGAAGAACAGCGGCACGTAGAGCATCGCCAGCGTCGTCTCGCCGATCATGCC
>WBZP01002874.1_pt1 | contig 19391 bp, 17 predicted proteins | sample 5204301 | NCBI WGS metagenome assembly WBZP01 (sample SAMN12412401, study PRJNA552823) | activated sludge metagenome | isolation source: activated sludge from nitrification reactor of wastewater treatment plant... | place: USA: Pennsylvania | collected 2017 | reverse complement strand
AGACTGAAGTGGAGTAAGTTTGTATAGCTGGTTTAAGATTTTCTTTGGATAAGCATCTTTCTTTAGGTCAATAACTACTCTGACGGTGCCTCTAGCGCTTTCGTCACGTATATCTGATATTCCGGTAATTTTTTTATCTTTTACTAAGTCTGCAATTTTTTCAAGCAAACTAGCCTTATTAAGCGCATAAGGAATTTCGCTTATTACAATAGAATGTAGCCCTTTTTTATTCCTTTCAACGATATCTGCAACGCCCCTGACGACAATTCCACCCCTACCGGTTGCGTAGGCTGTTCTTAGACTATCTTTACCAAAGATAATACCACCAGTTGGAAAATCTGGACCTTTAACATACTCAAGCAAATCATCAAGAGTAGCCTCTGGGTTATCGATTAAATGAATTGTTGCATCGATTATCTCCGTTAGGTTATGAGGAGGTATAGATGTTGCCATACCCACCGCAATACCCACCTGACCATTAAGAAGTAGGTTTGGTAGCTTTGCTGGTAAAACTTCTGGTTCTTTTTCGGAGCCATCGTAGTTTTCCCTGAAAGGAACTGTTTCCTTGTCTATGTCTTCCAATAAAGCAAGTCCGGCCTTAGCCATTCTAGCTTCTGTGTACCTTTCAGCCGCGGGTGGATCTCCATCCATTGAACCAAAGTTACCCTGGCCATCTACAAGCAGATACCTTGTAGACCAATCTTGCGCCAATCGAACCATTGCGTCATATATGGCAACATTGCCATGGGGGTGGTATTTACCCATGACATCACCGGTGATACGAGCACTTTTAATAAATTTCGATCCTGGTTTCCAGTTATTTTTTTCCATTGAGAATAAAATTCTACGATGAACAGGCTTTAGCCCATCACGAACGTCAGGTAGGGCTCTAGCAACAATAACACTCATTGAATAACGAAGATAGCTATCTTCCATTACATCTTCAACGGTCTTAAGCTCCAGTTCTCTTGAATGGTTTTGAGGTGGAATTATCTCTAAATCTGGTTTTTTATCTTCATTTTCCATTTATATGTCCAAATCCTTTACAAACTTAGCCCTAGATTGAATAAAGTTCTTTCTTAATTCAACTTCTTCGCCCATTAATTTATTAAATATAGCGTCGGCTTTTTCAGCATCTTCTACCTTAACCTGAATCAATACCCTATTTTCAGGATTCATAGTAGTTTCCCATAACTGAGTTGCGTCCATTTCACCAAGACCTTTGTAGCGTTGTATGTCTGTAAGTCCAGCTTGTTTTTTTCTATCATCATTTTTATCAATTTTGGCACCATTTGCCTTACGCTCTTCAATTAGCTTATCAATAATTGAATCTCTCTCGTCATCAGAATAAGCATACTGTTTTTTAGTTCCCTGGCCCTTTAATAAATAAAGGGGTGGTTTTGCTAAGTAAAGATGTCCACCCTCTATAATTGGACCTAAGTATCTAAAGAAAAATGTTAGTAGAAGGGTACTAATATGAGATCCGTCAACATCAGCATCGGTCATGATAATAATTCGGTGGTATCTAAGCCCCGATAGATCAAACTGCTCATCAATTCCAACTCCAAGAGCCTTAATAAGGCTGACAATTTCGTTATTAGCAAGCATCTTGTCTAGACGCGCTCTTTCAACATTTAAAACCTTACCTCTAAGCGGTAGGATTGCTTGAGTTTTACTGTCTCTACCGCTTTTTGCGGAACCGCCAGCTGAATCTCCCTCAACTAAATAAATTTCTGAATCTGCAGGATTCTTGCTTGAACAGTCGGCTAGTTTTCCTGGCATTGATGCGCCTTCTAGCACACCCTTACGAATAATACTCTCTCTTGCGGCTCTAGCGGCTTTTCGTGCCCGTGCAGCAAGAAGAGCTTTACCAATAATTCCTTTGGCAATATTTGGATTTTCTTCTAAGTAGTAAGAGAAGTATTCTGAAAAAACCTTATCTACGTAACCACGAATTTCTGGATTACCAAGCTTATTTTTTGTTTGTCCCTCAAATTGCGGATCAGGAATTTTTACTAAAATTACAGAAGTAAGGCCCTCTCTAACATCATCTCCAGATAAATTTTCCTCTTTTTCTTTAAGAATAGAATTTTTACGAGCATAGTCATTCAAAACCCTTGTTAGGGCAGTTCTAAAACCAACTAAATGAGTTCCACCGTCGGGGTTAAAAACATTGTTGGCAAAGGCCTTCACTGTTTCATTGAAGCTGTCATTGTACTGCAAAGAAACCTCAACCATTACATCTTCAATTTGTTTTTCTACATAAAAGACGTTATCTCCAATGGTATCTTTTCCTATGTTCAAATGGCGCACATAGCTCTGTATCCCACCTTCAAAATAAAAAGCACACTCTTCTTTGGTTTGTTCGTTATAGGCATAAACCTTAACGCCCTTAGTCAAATATGCCTGATGTCGTAAATAATCTATAATCCATTCAAAATCAAAAGTTGTTGAAGAAAAAATTGTATCGTCTGGCCAGAACGAAATTGTCGTACCGTTTTCTTTAGATTTACCAACGACCTCTAATTCGGTCTTAGGAACACCTCTTTCATAAGTTTGCTCGTATAACTTACCATCTTTACTAACCTGGGCTACTACCTTACTAGACAACGCATTAACTACACTGACACCAACACCATGTAAGCCGCTAGATACTTTATATCCACCGCCACCGAACTTTCCGCCAGCGTGCAAAATCGTTAGCACAGTCTCAAGTGTACTTTTTCCTGTTTTTGGGTGAACATCTACAGGAATACCCCTACCGTTGTCAGTAACTTTTATTCCTCCGTCTTCAAGAAGAATAATTTCAACCTTAGACGCATAGCCTGCTATTGCCTCATCTATTCCATTGTCGGCAATTTCTTTAATAAGGTGGTGTAAACCGTCTTTACCAGTTCCACCAATATACATACCAGGTCGTTTTCTAACAGGCTCAAGTCCTTCTAAAACTTGAATTTGACCGGCATCATATGTTGATCCATCAGTTTTTTGTTTAGCCATAACCCTCTGTTCGCTTTAATTATTTCTACAATATTATAGGTAATAAATGCAGTATTTACAACCGTTAGCAGTATAGAATAATTACTAAATCTGCATAACATCTTAAAAAAACGGTCCAAAGACCTTGTTTACAACACCGGAAAGTGATTAAATATTATTGATCACAAAAAATGTTCAAAAAATAAATAATATGTTCAAAAAAATAGTTACAAATTTACCATTCCATCCAACACTACTTGGTGACTTGGGTTATTACCTTAGAAGGGTCCGACAGGAGCAAGCGATACGTAGGTTAGGCCTAGTTTTTGTGATACTTGCGATGTTTGTTCAGATATTTGCATTCCTTTCACCTGTTAAATCAACTATTGCGTACAATACCGGAGATATTGTCTACGGAGCTACCTCAAAAGAAGATATTGTTAAAGCCTTTAAAAATAATAAAGATCCAAAAGGACGTACCGACGTAAGGGCTATTTTCGATTATTATGGAATTGGCTTGGACCAAATTCAAAATTCAAAAAAGACGACTATTTCTGATAGCGACAACGACAAGTACATAAACACCAGTAGAAGTCCAGTAGCTAGTGGCTCGTCGTTTGTTAAAGTACCAGGCGCCATAGACGGTGGAATATACGAGTTCCCACTAAAGTACTGGAACAAATCAGAGTTTCCTAATGGCTACCCCGCCCTTACTGGCATAAGTACATATGGATTTAGGTTCTGGATATTACTTAAAGGTTGCGGAAATATCGTTATAGAAAGAGGTTCTAAACACCCAAGGTTCGAGATTGATAAGAAATTAATTTCTAGTCAAAGCGTAACTCAAGAAGATAAAATACAATACAAAATTGAGTTTAGAAACTCAGGTTTAATTGCCTCGGAAAATGTCAGGATTGTTGATGTCCTAGACGACAATCTAAAATTCGACAGCTTCACCAGCAATATAGATTTAAAAAAGACTCAAGAAGGCCAAAAAATTATCTGGGAGATTAAAGGCCAAGATAACGCTTTAAAACCTAGCGACAGATGGCACAAAATAGTTGTGACAGCAGTTGTAAAAAAGTCTACCAAAGACAATACAAAAATTTGTAATCAGGCAACTATCAAGGGAACAAAAACTAAAGACGCATCTAGTGGCGGGCCGAAAGACTGTGTCATTGTTACAACACCAACATGTCCGGGAACCGGCTTACCTATTCCCCCAGAAGGAGTAGAAAAATGCTTTATTATTTGCCAAGATGGTTCGAAAATACCTTACAACCAAACATGCCCCATCCCCAATTTATCCTGTCAAAGCTTAAAGCAAGTCGCAGACATTAGTTGGAATAAAAGAAGATTTGAAACTAAAATAATCAAACAACCTGGTGCCCAGGCTTCTTCTGTTAATTACTTTGTGAACTCAAATTTGGTAGCTAAGCAATCAGTTACAAATGACGCAGCAACCGATTACTTTACTTATGAGTTTCCGGCAGAAGGTACATACAAAGTTAAATCAGAAGTTATAGCCGCTAATGGATCAATATCAGTTCCAAGCCAAAATTGCGAAATTACCGTGACTACAGAAAAGCCAGTTGACCCAACCCCTAGGATAGTTACAGATAAAGCAGTGGCTAATGAAACAAAGAATATAGCCGATGCGAACAACACCACAGCACAAGCCGGCGATATACTAGCCTATAAGCTGATTGTCGAGAATACTGGTGACGCGGTATCTAAAGGGTTCTCAATGACCGGAGAGTACGCCGAAAGCATTGCAGATATACTAGAATACGCCGATTTAATAGATAAAGGTGGCGCTACCTATAATGAATCTACAGGTGTTCTTTCCTGGGAAGAAAAAGTAAATATTGAGCCCGGTCAGAAAATAGAAAAAGTATTCAAAGTACAGGTCAAAGACCCAATCCCCGCCACACCCATATCTGCCTCTAATCCGCTATCTAATGATTTTGTAATGACCAATATTTATGGCCGTGAAGTAACCGTTAAATTAGACAAGCCGGCATCTAAGAATGTTGAAATTGCTACAACTACTCTTCCAAACACCGGTCCAGGAGAAACAATGCTAGTTAGTGTAATTTTTGTAACAATTATTGCCTTTTTCTACTATAGGTCAAGGCTACTTGGCCAAGAAATAGAGATTGTTAGATATGAATATAGTACAGGGGGTCTATAATGTCAGAAAAACTACGATTACACGAACAGCATGAATCCGAATCTCTTAGTCATCAAAGCTTAGAGCATTACAAAAATAACAACGAAATGGCTAAAGAATCAAGTGAGGCTTTAAGTAATAATATTGAACAAATAAGAGAAGCTGTTGAAAAACACTCAAACAATGTAGAGCATCAACCAAAGAGTGCTGAACACTTTAGGAATAGTAACGAAAAACCAGAACACAGACACTACATAACTAAAAAAATTAAATTAGATAAATACAAAGAAACTCTATCCGAAATCCAGGGGCAACTCTCTGGTCCAAGTAGGGTCTTCAGTAAAGTAGTGCATCAGCCAATTATTGAAACAGCCTCTGAAATTGGAGCTAAAACAATTGCCAGACCAAGCGGCATTTTATCTGGTGGGGTTATTGGCTTATTTGGTAGCATATTAATTCTATTCTACGCTAAGAACATTGGGTTTGAAGTACCACCAAGCGTATACCCATTGTTGTTTTTGATTGGTTACGCACTTGGATTAATTATAGAGTTTATGTATAAGCTTCTTATTAAATCTCAAAGAAAACGAAACAGGCTAAGTTATAAATAATTTAACTCTTTACAGTTAAATTACCATCACGATCAATTACTATGGTATCTTCATGGCTAAAGTGTCCTTTGTCGCCACTTTTGACTATATTTGTATCTGTTTTATCTGTTGCTTTGTTTACAACTTCTTTGGAAACTTTCGAATTATCGTTACTGGAATCAACCTGCTTTTCCGGATTAATCTTATTCTCTGGTTGTTGCTGCGACGAGTCTGGAGTAACTTGGCTAGCTATATCTGTTTTGCTATCAATGTTTTCAGTTTTATTATTACTTGAATTAGCTTGCTGTTGTTTGCGCTTTGCTAACCATTCATCTAAGAAAGATCCCTGCCCCTGAGTCTTAGAAGTAGTTGTTGAGCCTGGGGCAGCGCCAGCAAAAGGCTGATTTCCAAAAGGAGCCCCTGGACGCATACCACTACCAAACGCTGGTTTCGCCTGAGGAATAACTGTTAACCTATCGAATATCTCTTTTTCAACCTCTGCTCTTGGGCGGCCATGCTTTGCGGCTGAAAGCTGCTTAAGAGCGTCTGCAAGGTTTTGGTTAGATTTACCAAGGTATGGAAGGTCAGCCATAGAAAAAGGCTGTGTAGGCACTCCTCCGATAAGCATACGAACAATGGCATTATAGTTTGGTAACTGCTGCAAGTCATCAACATCAAAAACCGGCCTAAAGTACTTTTCTAACTGTTCTGCATCGTTCGTACCTACCCTATGGGCTACAACCGCGCCAATGTTACCGAATATTGCATCCCTAACACCTTCTTCGAGCTGTGTAATGAACTGGTTAGCAACAATTAGGTTCAGTCTAAATTTTCTAGCCTCACTTAAAATAGATTCAAAACTGTCTGTCGCAAAGTTCTGGAACTCATCTACATAAAGACAAAAGTCTTTTCTTTCATCTTCTGGGATATCTGCCCTACTCATAGCGGCTGCAGCAAACTTCATAACAAATATCATTCCTAGGAGGTTCGAGTTTAGCTCTCCGGTACGGCCTTTGCTTAGATTAACTAGCAGTATTTTTCCTTCGTCCATAATTGACCTCATATTAAATGAACTCTTGGTTTGACCAATAATGTTACGCATCATCTCATTAGATAAAAATGCCGAGAACTTACTAACAACCCAAGAGGTAACTTCGCCGGCGTCATTAGACCTCTGAGAATTCGGAAACTCTTTGGTCCAAAAATCAATAACAGTTCTATCGTTTGTATATTGGAGTTTTTGTCTGACAAAATCTGGGTCTATTAATAGCTTTGGAACATCAATAAAAGTTCCACCTTTAGGATCCGCCATTAACAATAGTGCACAGTTTCTGAAAATATGCTCAAACCTTGCCCCAACCATTCCCTGTCTGTTAGGGTCATACAATTTATAGATCATTTTTATAACTTCCTGAATAAGAAAATCTTTTTGACCAGGATTGTGAAATTCAAATAAATTAAAACCTAGTGGGTAGTCCATTTCTGCAGGGCAAAAATACACTACATCTTCTGTTCTTTCTTTAGGGACCATGCCAAGCAACCTTTCGGCAGTATCACCATGAGGGTCAACAAAAGCAAAGCCCTTTCCTTCTAGCATATCTTGGAGGGCTATATTTTCTAAAAATGTCGATTTACCAGTACCAGTTTGACCTATAACATACATATGGCGTCGTCGGTCGTTTTCACTCATTCTAATGGGTTTTTTTATACCCCTAAAAACATTGTAACCAAGCAGTAAACCATCATCTACGACATTTCTGGGGCCATCAGTTTGCTTAGACTGCTGCCTTTCAAGTTGCGTAGTTGGGGTGTTTGAAGAATCTGGAAGATGATAAATAGTAGCAAGTTCAACAGAATTTAATATGTTGCTTCGTTGTTCTGCTGGAAAGAATCTCAAAATATAAGAAGTAACAAAGCTCTCTATATCCCTTGCTGGGACAAACTTGAAACCATTCTTGCCCGGGGCATCAAATAGAGCAAAACTGGCAGTAATGTTACTTAAAATTGTCTGAGCCCGATGAGATATATTAGAAGATGAAATCACCCTTATAAGTACCTCAAATCCCGGATGCTTAGCCTTTTCTTCGATTGCCTCAGCCAATGATTGATCAAGCCCCGAAACTGGCTTATCGTCTTCTGGTTTTTTGTCCTCTCCTTTTGCTTCTGGTGGCTTTACTGGTGCAATAAATACCTGTTTAATCCACCAAAAAGCTAAATCTATTCCCTGCTTTTTCTGTTTTCCGTCTCTAAGCTTCGAGGCTTCGTCTTTAGACTTTTTAACCCATTTGTTATCTGCTGGTCTTATAAGTACCTGCAAGCCGACACCATCTTCTTTTTCGAGCTTAGATAATGAATTGAGTAGTGCCTGCATTGTGTCTCTTTTTAAATCTAGATACGTTGCGATAGGCTTTGTGAAACTTTCTTTCAACACCAGCTCACCGCCAATTGTTCCGCTTATTTTTCCAACTGAATTAAAAATATTATGCTCAGGAACCTCTTCTAGGCGGCTATTTGGATATGCACTTAGTAAAGCCTGTTCAACAACCGGAACCAAACTCACAGGTACGGCAGTATAGAATTTAACCCTACCTCCCTGGGCAACTATCTCAAGAGATATATGCCTTTGGCCATAAAGCTTACTTTTAAAACCCTTAGATACGGTGCTAGCTAGAATTCCGTATAAAACACTGGCTTTAGATATATTTTCATCGGCAATATCACGCGCATCCCGCCCTTTATTATCAATATCATCGCTACTAGGTGGTAAGTGAATTAGAAGAGGCACCATCTTCAGGCCTCGTTCATAGTTTTTGGCTTCCCTTAGTAGTTTTCTTGATTTATAAACAATATATCCGCCCAAGCCAACTAGGGCCGAAATGATTACTAAAAAAATTATCGCCGCAAACATACTTTACTCTTTGGGTTCAAGCTAAGCCCCCTGATTACCAGAAGGTAGTGCTATTTCTTTTCCATACCTCTTTTTGACATAATCGTACCTCATCTTTACAAACTGATTAGTTTGTTCGCGGGGATCATTCTTTGTAGAAGTAACAATTTTCTTGGCCTTATCGACCCATTCTTTCTCAAGAACATCACCGTCTTCTGCGACTATCGGATTAGAACTATCATCAGAAGACTGTGCTGTCACTAAATGCGGATCATTTAATGGAACTACAGGCAGGGCAGTATTATCATCAGTTGACTGTACGGCTTGAACAACAGCTCCCTGAGCTTGAGTAAGCATTTCTATTGGTGATAGACCTTCCGACTCTACCTTGCCCTGAGAGCCGCTATCAGCCTTTCCCACTTCAAAACTGCCACTATTTGGTTGTGGTTTTGGTAGTTCAGGGCTGTTCATTTTTGGGTTACCATCCATCAGAGGTTAGTATAGCAAAAAACTAGAGCTTTTGGCTATGATTATTTATTTAACCTGTCTTCGTATATACCAAACAAGAATTATTTCTATAACAATAAGAAAAATTAAATCAATAACACTTACAGAATTAAGACTTGACAGAGCCAGCAAGTACACGGGTGCCATTGCAATAACAGCTGACAATAAACTGTTTCTGTTAACACTATTTGGTTGCAAAAAACCCAAAAACACATTCACAGAAAGAAAGAAAATGATGAAAAGTAAAAACAAAAAAACAACCGAGAGAAAGATACTGTTTTGACTTGGATTAAAAAAAGATATAAAAACCAAAAAGCCAACAATCAATAGACCTATAAGCACAATTTGCTGTTTTGTTTTAAGTAACATACTAAAATCTTAGCATAAAAAATGCTCCCAATTACCTAGGGAGCATTCCAACAGAAAGCAACTTGGATAACATCAGTCGAGCCGGTAAAACCGCCCTATAATATAACTTCTATGGCGCTTACTCGTGCTACGACTGAATGTTTCCGACTGACCGCTCTCCTAAGCTTTAGACTCGGAGGGCGACGATTTTTTTGTAAGTTTTTTGTTTTTTTCTTACTGGTTAAATGCTAGCATTTTAAACAAAAAATGTCAATATTAATGTTGTGCTATGTATAACAATAATCTGTTATTTTTATATAAAGAATAGTTAACTTATTTACAACATAGTGATTCAATCAAATCCTCGCGAAGCCTACTTGAGTAGGATTAAGTGAGCAAAAATACAGACAAAATATAATAACTTGTAGAGCATAGGTTCGGAAATATATTAAGTGCATATCTTTGGTCAATATACTGTGAATAATTATTTATATAATTACTGGCTGTGTAAAACCTTCCTAAAAAATAAAAAAACATGTTGACAGTGCTTTTGCTTTTTATTTATTATTAACTTAGTACCTTGAATAAAAAAGGTGCTCAAAAACCAAACCAGTGCCTTCATCATAAACAGTACTAACTCGCAAAGAGACTGTTTTAGAAGAATAATCTGGTTTACAAAAAGAAACAAAAACTTAAATTACCGTTGTCGTTCGCAGCTCGACAGCGGTTTTTTTATTTGCATATACTTTATTAGCTGGGCTACAATTACGGTAAATTATGAAAATATATAGTTACATAAATAACGGTGCCAGTAGTACGAAAATAACAATAGAATCAAAAATAACCAAAGGACTGCCGTCTATTAGTATTGTCGGTATGGCAAATAAGGCTGTCGAGGAATCTAAAGAAAGGATTCGAGCAGCAATAGTTTCGTCTGGCTATAAATTTCCTGCAGGTAGGATAGTTATTAACCTTGCACCTGCCGATCTCCCTAAAGATTCTGCAAGCTTAGACCTAGCAATATCGATAGCAATTCTTAGTGCGGACAAGCAAATTAAAAATATAAATAAAATTAACACTTTTATTGGTGAGCTTTCGCTTGATGGTGAACTAAGGGCGGTTAATGGAATTATTGGCAAACTGATTGCCGCTAACCCCTCTGAGGAAAATAAAGTCATTATTCCCATTGGCAATAGCGCTCAATCAGATTTAATTAGAAATGATTTTATATATCCACTTAGCTCTTTAAAAGAAACTGTTGAGCTGCTGAATGGTAACCCAGTATCGCACAAAGCTGACCCTAAAAAATTGCCCACAAAGCAAGATAATACTATTAGTGCTGTAGATTTCGGGGATATCATTGGGCAAGAAGCCGCAAAGCGGGCACTGTTAATAAGTGCTGCCGGCGGGCATAATATAATGCTTTCTGGCCCACCCGGAACTGGTAAGTCTATGCTTGCTAAGGCTTTTGTGGGGATATTACCCCGACTAAGCAACCGAGAAACAATAGAAACTACCCATATTCATAGTCTAAGGCCGCAAGATAGCGAGATGGTTGTCTATATGCCTCCTCTTCGCTCTCCGCATCATACATCTAGCGATGTTTCAATTATTGGAGGCGGCCACAACCTACGGCCCGGGGAAATTAGCTTAGCTCATAACGGTGTTCTTTTCCTAGATGAGATACCTGAATTTAGCCGTGCAACCCTAGAATCATTAAGACAGCCCCTTGAAGACAAAAAAATAACCATCGCCCGAGCTAATTTATCTACAACTTTTCCTGCAGATTTTATTCTTCTTGCGACCGCTAATCCCTGCCCTTGCGGATATTTCGGTTCTTCAAAAGCATGTGTATGCAGCGCGAACGACATAAACAGATATAACAAAAAACTCTCCGGACCAATCAAGGACCGTATAGACATCTTTGTTAACGTTAATAGTGTAGATAGAGATTCTTTGCTATCTAACAGAAAAGGCGCACAAGAATCAGAAAAATATAGATCAGTAGCTTTAGAAACTAGAAAACTGCAAAAACAAAGACAAAAGCTGAAGCTAAACTCTCAAATTAGTGATAGAAAATTAAAGGAAATTATGAATCTTAATAATGATGCAAAAGTTCTGCTTATTGAAGCTAGTAAAAAACTAGAATTATCTGCCAGGGCATATATAAGAAGTGTCCGGGTCGCAAGAACAATAGCCGATCTTGAAAGATCTGATCAAATACTCCCTAACCACATTGCAGAAGCACTGCAATTTCGCGAAACCAGCAGTTTGGTTGTATGAAAATATTTGACCACTGTTACAACATCTGTTATACTTTTCATCTGAAAAAGGAGAAAATACATTAACAAGACCACCCGCCTTAATGAGGCGATAAGGGCACCGGAATTAAGAGTCATCGACCAAGACGGAAATCAGCTTGGTGTTATGTCGCGCCAAGAGGCACTTCAGAAAGCACAACTAGCAGAACTCGACTTGGTAGAGATATCGCCAGACTCTAAACCACCGGTTGCAAAAATCGTAAACTGGGGCAAGTTCAATTATCAGAGGACAAAGCAACTGCAAAAATCTCGACGAAACACAAAGGTTAGCGAATTAAAGCAGATGAGATTTGGCCTGAAAATAAGTGAACATGACATGGGTGTTAAGCTCAAAAAGATTAATTCCTTTTTGCAAGACGGAGACAAAGTACGGATAAGTATAGTATATAAGGGTCGCGAACTTGCACATAAAGAGCTAGGCAACAAGTTAATGGATAAAATAATCGGCGAACTAGGAGAAGGTGTTTCAACCGACCAACTTCCCCAGTTTGCAGGCAGACAGTTAAGCGCAGTTGTAAGGAGTAATAATGCCAAAGCTAAAAAGTCATAGCGGAACAAAAGACCGTGTCAAGATTACAAAAACCGGAAAAGCTTTAACACGCAGAAGCTTTGGAAATCACTTTCTAGAGAAGAAAAGAGCGTCTAGAAAGCGCACCTATTCGGGCATGCAAGAGATTACCGGAAAAGTTAAGAAGAATATTAAAAGAAAGCTAGGAGCAGCTTAGTCATGAGAGTTAAAAGAGGCCAAACGAGTCATCAGAAACATCTGAAAATCAGAAAAGCCACCAAGGGGATGACCCATTCAAGGCGCAGAAGTATAAAGATGGGCAAACAAGGCGTCGTAAAAGCCCTTCAGTACGCAACAAGAGATCGCAAAAATCGGAAACGAACTATGCGTTCACTATGGAACACAAGAATAAACGCAGCTGCCAGACTGAATGGCACCACCTACAGTAAGTTAATTAACGGAATGAAGAATTCTGGTATTAGCCTGGACAGAAAAATACTTGCTGAGCTTGCGGTAAATGAGCCAAAAGCATTTGAAGCTGTTGTAAAAGCTGTAAAATAATTAATTCACTTTCAAAAAACCACCTCCAGCATAAGCCTTAGGTGGTTTTTTGAATTGCCAGATTATTAGTAAGCCGGGTTCTGTTCTATCTGATCATCTATCTAGGCCGACCATTGCTGATTGGCTCAAGCGGTTAAATATCGTGAATCTTAGCGGGCACTAGCCTTTCGGCGATAGATCCACTCCTTGCAACAGGCAGGGTTTACCATTTTACTGGGTCACCCCAGCAAACTGTAGGCTCTTACCCTACTCATTTCACCCTTACCCCCCACCACTTTTGGATTCATAATAGTTGCGAAGCAATTTTGTATTGAGTCCATAAGTGGTAGGGGGCGGTATTGTTTCTGTGGCACTTTCCCTAAGGTTTCCCTTGGTTGCTGTTAGCAACTGCCTTGCCCCTATGTTGCCCGGACTTTCCTCCAGGCTTTCATTTCGGAAAGTCTGGCGATCAGTCAATAATCTAGCTATTATATTGTACCAGAAACTCTTATAAAGGAGTTGAGTCAAGGACCCTATTCACTTCAGCGTCTGCTTCCTTATTGAATTCTCTGGGGACATGAGTAAATGATACTTTTGGTATTTTCTCAACAAGACCTTTTATGTCTGAATGTATAGGCCATAAGTCTCTATTTTTAATTTTAAAGACTCCATTCATTTGGTTAACTACCAAGAGGCTGTCCATATATATTTTTACTTCTTTGGGTGATAATTCTAGAGCTTTCTTTAGGCCCAACCTTACTGCCTGATATTCAGCTTGGTTGTTGGTGGTTATTCCAAGGTATTCCCCGCCCGCGTATATGACATTATCTTGTTCATCATAAAGTACAAAACCACTGGCAGAAGGTCCAGGATTACCCCTTGATCCACCGTCCGTATAAAGCTTTACCAAATCATAAGTAGTTGTTTTTTTGTCTACACTATTTTTAGCATTTATATGGAACTTTATTATTTTTACCAGACTCTCGTTATTAATTAGTGCGCCATAATATTTCTTAAAAGAATCTAGAATATCAGATATAGAATCGTACTGCTGATGCCCAACCATATCCTCAGCGGTAATATCATCTATCCGCTTTGTTGTGACTTCGTCTACAATTATATCTGCAAATTTTTGTCCATTACTTGAGCTAATAAATTGTATTTCGTCATTAACTTGAATATTTTTTTCATCAGCCAGTCTCCATGTTGATGTTATGGATCCTTCAGTTATGCTGGCAATTTGTGATTCGTCGAATTTTAGTGTTTTCATTTGTATTTAGTATCTCATTATTATCAATAATTATAAATATCTAATTATTTTTCAGGACATAAACCTACGACAAGGGCCTTAAGCTGCGTAATTATTAATTCGAGGTCGCAGGTTCAAATTATTATACTATTCATCGTAAATTTACACCCATAGTTAAGATATAAATTTCTGGTCGGGGTGACAGGACTTGAACCTGCGACCTCACGGCCCCCAGCCGTACGCGCTAGCCAACTGCGCCACACCCCGAGACAATATCTTCATTATACCAATATATTCTTATGCGGGCCGCTCGGTCCTCACGGTCACCTTCGGCGACCCCGAAACTTCGTCTATTAAAACAAGTTTTAAAGAGAAGTTTTCCTTGCGATATGCCTTTTTGGCATATCTCACCCCAGCCGTACGCGCTAGCCAACTGCGCCACACCCCGAGACAATATATTTTGCTACAAAAAACCCGATATCCGTTTGGATTCCTGCTTGGAAACCCAGGTGGGAGCCCGCATACTGCGTCCTCGGACACAGAGGATATAAGGCTAACCCATGAAGTGATCATTCAGAAATCATTTCTTGATATCGGGCTAGTTACATTATATCTTATTATTGGACTTATAGTATGAAGTTTAAGATACTATTATTTATACTGGTGAGTACTGGGCTTAGAACTGGAATCAGTAGAAAAATAAATAAAGCTATAGCTAGTAACCCAAATGACTCTATCTGATTCATGACTTTCTGGAGCCCTGACGGTGCAAAAGCATACAAAACCCTAGAACCGTCCAAAGGAGGAAACGGAATCATATTAAAAACAAAAAAACCAATATTAATAGATATAAATAACTCGAAAAAAGATTGTATTAAACCGTTTTCAAGACCAATTCCTGTTAACTTTATAAAAAAAGCGGCTAGCACAGCAAGTAGTAGATTTGTCAGAGGACCAGCTATCCCGACTAGCGCCCCTCCGAACTCTTCGTATTTTAGTTTATAAAAATCAACCGGTACCGGTTTAGCTGCTCCAAAAGGAGGTGCACCGATCAACAATAGAAGTAATGGTAATAGTACCGTGGCAAAAGGATCTATGTGTTTCAAGGGGTTAAGACTGAGTCTTTCGGCTTCTTCTGCCGTATTATCACCAAGCAATTTGGCAACAAAACCATGCATGAACTCATGTAAAGTTATAGATATGGCTATAACAACTATTGCCATAATTATGACTACTATTAAATTTGAACTCATAAATTATAGTATAGCACTTGATTATTTACCCCTTAAAGTGTATTATTAATAGTTGAATTTGATAATAATTTATAGGAAATAATAATGAAGAGCTGTGATATCACTGGAAAAGGCAAACAATACGGACACAATGTTAGCTTTTCCCAAAGAAAAACTAAGAAAGTATGGAAGCCTAACCTACAAAATAAGACCGTTCTAGTTGACGGTAAAAAAGTTAAGCTTAAGGTAAGCGCCCAAGCAATTAGAACTTTAAAGAAAAAAGGGTTAATAGCTCAATAATCTAACATTATTAAAAAATAACCGCCTTTTGTTAGGCGGTTATTTTATATATAAGAAAGACTTAAGATCTTTCTAGTACAATTGTGTGCATTTTATCGCCCAAATCCGACTCTTTTATCTTAAGATGATTAGTCCTTTCGGGCTCAGCAGTTCCGCATATTTTTAAATACTCCTCAAGCTCAACCTGAGGAACTGGATACTTAATATCCTTATCTGCGTAATGAGTAGGAATCACAATCTTTGGGTCAATTTTATTAGCTAGTTTAACCGCACCAACCGGATCAAGAGTGTAGCCACTCCCACCTACGGGAATAATCAGAATATCAACCATACCCAGTTCTTCAAGCTGCTCATCTGTCATCTCCGGGTGAACATGACCAAGCACTGCAATAACTGTTCCATCTAACCTAATGACATAAGAGGTTGCCCTCTTCCCGGACTCATCTAAATGCGCCCTGTTGGCAATACCTTTTATAGAAACTTCCGAAATTTCATATTCACCAGGACAGTCAACTTTAAACCTAGCCTTATCGCTAACCTCTATATCTTTGCTAGTTACTATTGAAACTGAGTCATCTGTTGTTTTACTCTTAAGTCCTAGGCTATCAAGATTATCATCTACAATTAAAGATGCTTTTTTGTTCTTGATTTTTACACAATTTCCACCGAAATATTCAATCTCTACCACTTATTTTACCTTTCTAATTCAATAGATTATCTTTATCTAAAAGTATTATTTTTTTTGAAATACTTACGTCAGAAACAAATTTATCATTTACTTGTTTTCTGTAAACAAATTCTTCAACAGGAAGATAGGCATATCTTAAAGATTTTTTTTCTGATTGCTCAATATCGTTAATGCTATTTTGTAAATTCACTTCATTGATATCACCTACGACAAGAATGTCTATTCCTGAACGATCATCCAAAGTGAACTGTCCAGTTATTACTGCCAAGTTAATGTTGCCAGCTTTTTTTAGTGATTCTAGCAAGGGTCTGTTTTGCTCATCTATAACAACAAGTTCTTCGTCTAAAACTACAGCTTCTGCGCCCTCTGCATTTTCGCCAGTATTTTTTTCGGCAGGTTTTTTAGATTTTTTTGATGCGCTTCCACCAAACATCTTTGATAAAGAATCATAATATTCAAACTTCTGGTTCACCTCATAATACAGCTTGTTATTAGAGTTGTCCGAAGTGATTATTCCTATGCTTAGCAAGTTGGCAAGCTCTCTTCTTACTGAGTTAATTTGCTCATCAATTTTTCTAGTAATCTCTCTTACATAGAAAGACCGCTTAGGATTTTTATAAAATAGTTGTAGTAACTTGACTCGTGTCTTTGAGCCAAACAATTGTTCGATCATATGTTAATTGTACCAATTAAGTGGCAAACAATTCAATCATCGATCAAGTTTTTTTGCCACAGTTCGGGCGCTTCGAACTAAATTGTCTACAAAAAGTAGCTCATTTGTATCGCTATCAGAGGTAAATCCTGTTGCGGTCTCAATAATATGGTTGGTCAATTTATTGTTCTTTGAAAGAATTGGACCGTGCAAATATGAGCCAATCACATTTTTATACAAACAGCCCTCTGAATTATCTTCGCCATTATTACCCTGACCCACTGGAACTAAGCCTATATTGGCTGTGCCTTTATTTAAATAGGTCCTGCCACTATGATTTTCATAACCTATGACCTTGCCGTATCTTTTAGAGTCAACAACAACATTACCAATAATTCTCGTAGGACCGGCTACAGTGTGCGCATCTAATATTCCAATTCCGGGAATTTCAATATTATTGCTAGTTTTAAAATAATGGCCGAATAATTGATAAAGTCCGCATATCATTAGCATAGAAACACCATTATCTGCCATATCTTTAAGTGTTTGTTTTTTAGCTATTAGCAGGTCTTTGGCAATGTCATTCTGGCCGGCATCTTGGCCTCCACCACCAATGATTATGCTAGTTTTTGTTGGGATTTTATCACCAATACCAACGCCATATACCTCTACTTTATAACCCATCCATTGCAGTCTTTTTTTTAAAACTAGTACGTTGCCGTTATCGCCATATATATTCATTTCTTTTGGATACAGATGAGAAATTATTATCTGTTTCATAGCTCCTCCAAATCCGCAATTTTTCCAAACATAGATCTTAGCTTTAACATAGCAGTATATGTTGTAAAAATTATAATGTTTTTTTTATCCTGATTTTTTACATAGTTTACAAATTCACCTAGGTCAGAGATAGTTTCTGTGACCATGATATCGTCATATGCTAGCCTGACCGACATGTCATATGCCCTGTGGCCTGAAGTAATTACTGTTGGGCTTTTTATATACTGTGAAAACTCAACGTCCCACAACCACGAGACGTCTCTACCATCTGCGTAATTATCGTTAATAACTAGGCAAGTTATGTCGGAATCTGTACTTAATGAACCAATCAGCGCTTGGCGAAATCCGGCTGGATTTTTTACTAATTGAACGATTATTTTATTACTCCCAAGGTCAAATATTTCACCTCTTCCAAATGCCGGGCTTGTTGTAGATAAAGCATCACTGATTTGCTTATTATCTATGCCAAGTTTATTGGCCATCAAACTGGCAGCTACCGCATTTTGCGAATTATACAGCCCAAAAAAATTCAACTTTACGGATAGAGTATCATTTCCTATAGAAAAGGTGGTAAGTTCATTTTTTAAAGCAATTAGCTCCGCATCTACCGTTTGTTGCCTTGATTGTTTTTCGGCAGTGTGCAAATTCTCGTCGTTAACAAAAATATGACTTAATGTATTGCTTACGCCAAAATAATATACCTTGCCAGGAGCGACTAATTTCATAGGCCTTACCCTGTTGTCGTCGGCATTTAGAACGACAGCTTTTTTAGTCTTTTTAACTACTGTTTCAAGTAGTTTGGCCGTATGGTCAATTTCACCAAATCTGTCCATTTGGTCTCTGGTAACATTTAAAATAATTGAGTAGTCTGGCTGTATTTTCTCTACAAACTTAACTGCATATGCCTCATCTAGCTCTATAACAGCAATATCATAATTTAATCGACCGGCGAGAGTTGACTTAGAGACGACCGCTGCTGCTATTCCACGGGTGAAGTTGCTTCCGGTTGGGTTTGTAAGTACTCGATATTTTCGTGACAGCATCTCTGTTAATATTTTAGTAGTAGTTGTTTTTCCGTTAGTACCAGTAACTACAACAACCCCCTTTGGAAGCTTAGACAGAGAATCGCTTAGTATATTAGGATCAATTTTTTCTGCAATTAATCCAGGTAAGGTTCCGGCCATTCTGCCAATCATGCGTAACAATACATAAGTAATTTTTCCGGCATATATGGCTAATAATTTCATCATTACCTAGTTTAACAAACCTAAGTACTTTTTGGCCTCATTGACCGTAGAAAACCATTTTATGAATTGATTTCGCTTAAACCAAGTTGTCTGTCTTTTTGCCAGTTGCATATCGCTAATAATAAAGTTTTCCATAACTGTCGCTATGTCTAGGCCGTCTTTAAAGTGCTTAACAAGTTGGGCATAAATACCGCCCTTCAGCCCCGGGGCGTAATATCCGTACTTTTCAAAAGCTGCACGGGCCTCTTCTATAACTCCATTATTTATCATCTGCTCAGCCCTAAGAGAAATATTATCACGAAGATATTTCCTATCTGGCATTAAGCCTATTATTAATGATCCTTCTGGCGGATTACTGTTTCTTTGGGGTGCTTTCCCTTCTCTGAGAAG